>Ga0065711_1029493_pt1 | contig 35968 bp, 16 predicted proteins | sample Hoacrofraction12_FD_59098 | JGI IMG/M metagenome (GOLD analysis project Ga0065711, IMG submission 59098) | Hoatzin crop microbial communities from Cojedes, Venezuela - Epithelial fraction 12 v2 (version 2) | ecosystem: Host-associated > Birds > Digestive system > Esophagus > Crop | place...
TGTTTCCTTACTCTTTAAAATTTTGCTGGATTTTGTTCTTGGAAGCACTTTTGTATCTGTATTGCTGTGCAACTAATCCTTCTGCCACCCTTCTTTCTATGTCAGGTTCAATCAAATCTCACTTCTGCTGAGGATTTGAGAGATTAGATTTCTGAGATGAATTTGCCAAGGTTTTCCTTTGGTATCAAGGATGCTTCTGTTTTGCTCCTTTGTTCTGCATGCTTTGTTTTCCAGCAGAGCAGTTCTTCAGTTTTGGGTACAATTATGGGTTACGGTCTTCCAGTGAGACTTTGTGGTAATTTTTTTTTTTGTGGTGCCCTTTAGTTATCCCACAAAGAAGGAAAAAGATTTTTCAGAGCAGCAGCGCCAGTAGATTGTGCTGTCTTACTTGTGGGAGCTGGAGCTTCAGTCGTCTCTCTCCTCTCTTGACCTTATGAAGATTGCTTGACTGACAGGATATTTTTAGTTTCCATTTTTCCCATTGCCATTGTATTATTTTGTTCAGGATCCATGCCAAGCTAATAATTCTAGAGTTCCTGAATCTCCCCCCTTTTTTTTTTTAATACTGCATATTAATGTGGAGAGTCCTTTAATGTTTAGAATTTCTTAAGATTATTTAAAAAACAACATTTGTGTTTCAGAGAGCTCCTCAGTTGTTTCCTTGAAGCTTCTTGTGTGTAAATTATCTGGGCCTCTCCTTTGTAAATACTCGGTTTTATCAGATACTGGTTTGCTTTTTTGCAGACATAATTTTTCTCTTCCTTACAAATGATTTTAACGAGATGGAATCGTATTCTTTTTCCAGTTACAGAACAGTCTTGCTTTTTCTTCATATTTGTTTCATGACTTACCCACTTATCTGTGAAATTTAAGGTTTTGGGGGTTTTTTTTCAGTTTTCCTGCTGCCTATGGCTTAGTCATCTGTATCTCTTGTTTCGTTGCAGAATATCTATAGTGTTGTTTCTTGCCTTTTTTTTATCCAGGAGATTGTCCCTGAGCACTATGCAGTCAAATCCCCGATCTGCTTCAAAAGGGGGATCTTTTATTTGTGTTTTTCCCTTTTTTCCATTATCCCACAATAAAAAGAGGGATATGACAGACCTGTGGGGGAGTGCAGTGACCTACCAGGACTGTATTTGGAGAGGTCTAAAGCATGTGCTTTCATGTCTAGGAGCTACACATTTGTGTACCATTTACTGTCCCACTTGAGAACAAGGTTTAAACTTGAGACTTGTATCCTTGTGCAGTACTACCCAGTGTCTTCCAAGTTCAAAATGATGATGTAATGTTAATCATTTATGTTACAATATGGTTGAATGTTGCCAAGTTTTACTATGGCAAGAAGAGTCAAGATATGGAACCTCAGATTAGCCCCTCTTTCTGATTCTCTTTGTTACAGGCAACATTACAACTGGAATACAGTTAATACTTCCACTGTATAAGCATTTTGTGCCTTGTGACCATCCAACAACTCAGTTGCTCAGTAAAAACTGGTTTGAATTAAATAGGGATGTGCCACAAAAATGTATTTGAATCAATTCAGCATTGTTCAAGCATAGTAAAAACCATTTTGTTTTGTAAATTAAGCTGACAAGTTTAGTTTAAGATGCCTCCTGATTTTGATTTCCCTGTGAATGTTGGGGGCAGAAGAACTGTCAGGTAGCCTGGAGGAAAACATAACATTGGAGGGGTTCTCATGGATTAAGAAGATTGCTCAGTATTTTGACAATTACCTGCTGTATACAACCAAAACTAGGACTTGGTTGTAGTCTTCAGCTTTCAAGGCTAGTGGCTCAGTTTTGGAAGTAATTTGGCATTCCGTCCTTATTAATTTCCAATCATCTTTGTCAGCTTGTTCCAAAGTGTGAGGGGGTTCGTGTAACTTATGCTGCTAGGATTGGGTGAATAATTTGGCTATGTTCTGTCCAGAAATAGCATCAGTATTACAGGTTTCTTGAAAACTAGTTCTTTGAATATACAGTACTGAATAACACGAGAAAACTGTCTGTTGCTTCTGTATCGAAGTGTGTTGCTTGGCTTATTCATGTTGAAAACACCTGTTTGAGTTGTCTTGTTGGATACTTTGAGCTGCTTCTGTTTTGTTTCCTGCAGTCAGGAGCTTATCACAAATTGATAAAATACTTTGCTGTGTTTGAAGTGCCTAAACTTAGAGAGATAGGATCTTCCTTGGGAGGCTTTGAAAAGTAGCTACCTCTCTCACTTACTGAGAGCATTTTCATTAGATAACTTAAATGTAGATACTGAAGAAGGATAGATTGAGATTAGCAGAGGGACTGTTATTAGAGTATAGATGCTTCTCTCTACTTGCCTACACTTAGCTCTTTTCCTGGAGGGCTGGGCAAGCTCGTAGAGTTTGCATGCTGCTTTCACTCGCGGTGATAATTCTTCCCACTTTGCACCAAGAACAAAGCCTGAGTACTTCCTCATCATTCTTTCGAATATGGAAAAAAGAAGTATCTTCTCACATAATAAAATAGATGAGCGGTGAGCTTTACACACCACTTTATACTGCGTGGTGACCACAGGGAAGAGTGAGGCCTATACTCAATGAGGTGCTCAGGGAAGAGCATGATGTCTGTGAGGACAACGTTCCTTGGGGAAGGCTGTAGAGCACTCTGCTCATATCAGCCCTTCTGTGTGCGTAGGGCCAGGGGCTAGATGTTCTGGGTAAACTCTAGCGGTGGTGTAAGCTTATATGAAGTTGTAATACTGACAACTGAAGGACCTCAGAAATCTCATGGTGACTGTTTCATCATCGCTAAAAATACAGGTATTTGTCCTGCTCCTCAGGATAATGCCTGCTTCAGATTTCCTGGTGTCGTTCCTTGGTTTATACCCTAAATTGGGTGCAATGTGGCTGAGTGCTTTTATAAAACAAATTATATTTCATTCTCTGTGATTGTTTTATATCAAAGATGCTATTTATGGTACTGTAATTTCATCAACTTAAAAGCAGAAGGATTAGCATTTGTTTCATTACAGAGTTTGGGTATGTGAATAGAAGTTTATAAACATGACAGTATTTCTTAAGTGCTCGTGTTTCTTTAGTTGTGGGTGTGGATTTAGTCTCCTAATTATAGTACTCTTCTAGGAGGGGCAGATGAAGTGAATCACTGTTCTAGGGCTTCACATTTTTTGTCCCGCTGTCTAAGGAGGAGTGAAATTTCCCTGTATACTTTTGTGTTCTGAATTTTGCATGAGGGCATTGTACTGAAATTCTTACTGTGGAAATCATTTAAACCATTTGGTGACTGCTTTGGTATTGCTAATTTGATAGGTGACAACAGTGCATTCTCTAAACTGACATTACTGTTTTGAATGCTGACATGTTAAATTATTTTCTAGTCTGAAGGTGTTTTCTAAAATAAAGTGGTCTGCTGACCATTTTTGATGAGTAAATCATGTAGGAAAAAGTAAAATGCATATCATTGATGCAAGTAAAGGCTACGTCCACTTACAGAAGTAATTTTTAAAGAAGAGTGATAATTTTAAACAAAAAATCCCAGTGTAATACGAGTTGGTTAGTCTTCATTCTATTCAGTCTTGTTTTTTCACTTTAGTTCCGTTCTTGATAAAATTCTTAATCCTATGTCATGAGCAGTTTGGAACAGGTCTTGGAAAAATGCTACCCTCTTGATCAGGTTTACTGAAAGAACAAAAAAAAGAACAAAAAAGGCAAACCTGCACCATTCTGCATCCACTGAAATATGTAATCTCTCAGCTTCACAGTTACGAGAATACAGATGGAGCAAATACAGCTTGCAATTTCTCAAATTTTCTTCCTGTCCAACAGTTGGCTTTAAAAAAAAATCCTGAGTCTATTTGGAGAAAATAGCAATAAGTAAAGAAAAACTGAGTGGGAGGGAGACCTTAAAAGACAGATACCATGCATGTTTGGGGTTTTTTGTAGGACATTGTTACAGTGGGTAAGTATTACACGTTAGTTTTTTATTTTCTTTGAAAAAAGATTATAATTCATTGACCCACAAGCTGCTATTAGAACACACAGATATACTTTTTTCCACCATTGTCTCTTTTGTGTCCAAGCACACTCATGATGTACATGTCAATCAACAGATTTGTCCATGCTATTAGATTTTGTTGTTAAAGAATAAAGTTTTTAGCGTTCCCTGAAAGCTGGTGTTATCAATGCAATTATGTTCATGTACCAGTCTTAATTTAAATACCTGCATGATATTAATTATACAAGTTTCTGTAATCCCTTCATGATCCTGTTCTCGAACATGCTGTTGTTGCAGCGCAGCTACAATGGAATTTTCTAATAACTCATGACTTCTGGTAAAGAAATGGAGATCAGCTTTATGTTAATGTATAAATCTGTCATGCACCCATATTTTAAATACTTTGTGGAATTCTGGTTTGGTTTTTACCTTTTTTTTACTCTCCCTCTTCTCAAAGTTATAGAAGAGCTAAGAGGTATGTAGTCACAACAAGGATCATCAAATGCAGGGACAGTTTTCCCGCAAGAAACAATTATCTTTATCTACTTGCCTTTCACCCTAAAGAAGAGGTGACTAAGAGGAAGATGGGGCAATAGTTTGTAGAGCTTGTTTAGGAGGCAACCGATCAATGTCTGTTCGATACAAGTACTGGGAGGCATCAGAAAAGGTTGCTGGTCTGCAGGTTCAGAATCAAACAGCGGGAAATGCTACTTCATACGTTTTGTGGGTAACGGGTGAAACTCTTCACTGTAGGATGTTCTGGATGTTAGAAGGGCCAGGTAGTCACTGGACAAATGTCACAAAAGAAGAGCTATCTGGGACTAAAAAAAGCAAAGTTCTCACTGCTGACTTAGCCACAAATGGCATGAAGCTGGACGGATACTTGGTAAAGTGTCCTTATGGCTTGCTTGGTTCATAAATTCCTCCCTACGCATCTCTCTCGCTCGCTGCTGGATGCAAGACTAAATAGATATTTTTGGATTGATGTGGTACAGCCACTTTTTTGTTGTTGTTGTTCTGGGATTTCAGTAAGAGTTTCACTTTGTGGTTCTTGTGTTCTGGGGAGGCTTTTTTTTAAGATCATAAAACTTCATTTTTCATTAACTAGTTATCTTGCAACAACTCTTTCTTAAGTCATAGTTCAAGCCTTTAAGTTAGGTGAACTAAATACCATCCTTTAAAGTTTCAGATCTGGAGATCTGGGGATGTTTCTTATTCCATTTGAAAAATGTTGAGGAATGATTAAATGGTAAAAGTAGGCAAAATTATTGCTTAAAAGGGGTATATCTAGCCTATGGCAAAGAATCCTAAGCAATGAAAGCTACACAGTTTCCTTAAGCAAAAACTTCGCTTCTTGAAAGAAGATTTTCGGTTGCTTGTATTTTTCTAGTGATCCTTTGGTTTGTTTTGGTGGAGGAGCTAAAGGAATTGCTGTAAAACCTCACAATGTGAAATTTGTTAGTGTTGAGTAGCGGTGATGATCCCAACACCAGGAGGAAGAAGGAAAGCTTGCAAGAAGTCTGGCCTAGAAATGTGACGAGGAGAAATGTGAAAGGCCAAGTAAGAGTAAATAAATTCTAGGTCACGGGGGAGCCATCCTGGAATGGCAGAGATGACAGCTTAAGGGATTTTGCACTTTACTCATAATATTTCTAAACAGCCTTCAGTTCTGTGGAATTTTTCTTTGCCCTGAAACTAAGCCCAGGTCTTGGATTTGTGAACAGATGAAGATAATACTTGCTGTCTTCTTTCCATGTCTTTGAATAGCAATAAAGGCTTTAAAGTTAAGTGTATGGAATTTAGGAATTACTGGAATGAATTTGCTTTTAGCTGAGACTGATGTAGAAGTGCGCGAGGGTGTAGTCATTAATCATTTCATCTCGTATTGTTTCTAAACCAAGATAGCGTCTTAGTTTAGCATGTGGAAAATAATGACGTGCTCCTTGTATCTTTTCCTTCTCTTCATTTAATGTGGGACCTTAAGCCTGCTTTAGTGCACGCCGTGTGAAGCCAGCACAGTTGCAGAACATTTGGTTCTTTCTTTTCTTACGATGCTGGTCATTCCCCTTCGTCACACATCACATGACGGTGCCTTCAGCTGCCCGGGGCTGCTCCTCCAGGGCCGGGCTCGCAGGGGTGATGTTGTGCTGCTCTGTCTCAAGGTGTAGAACTGGGACAGAGAGACCTGCCTGGGGCAACGGCTGGGTTTGTGGCACAGTTCTGAGGAACCTTGAAGATTTCCTAAATCTTGTAAAGCTGACCCCTATTTATTTATTTATTTATTTTTTTACACTGGCTTTTCAAAAGGGTTTCATGTCACTTAAGCTGCTGGCTAATACCCGTGTCTTCCAGTCATCACACAGCTCGTAGCAAACTGCTGCTGTTTGTATTGTCTCACACTCCAGGTTTTGGTGGATTGCATATTTGTATTTTAGTTTGGGGCTGATTCAAACAAAGTAATTCCTGACGAAATCTATTAATAAACTCATAAACGCAGGTCAAAAAGTTTGCTCTTTTTTCTCCCAGAGTGTTCAGACTGGAATGACAAATGCTTCCCTGGAAAGTGTATCCACCAGACTGGCTTTTAGACACGTTCCTCTGTTTGCTGAGGTCCTTTTCTGAAAACATTCAAGGTCTGCTGTGCAAGAGCCTCTTTTCCTGACTAAAATTTGGATGAGCTTAATTGCCGTATGATTTTTTTTTTTCTTTCAGTGGTAACTATTTAAATAATTCAAATTAAGACAGAAGCCAGTCATTCTTGTTTATCTAAAAAAAAAAAGTCTTCTAAGATGTATAAAATTCTAGCCGAACAAATTCTGCTAATCAGCTATGCTGCTTTTACCTTCCAAAACAAGCAGTGATTACTGCTTTGGTCTGCTGGTGTTTTGAGATACCTTGTAATCAAAAGTACCTTGATACCTAGTTTTGTTGGGGGTGGGTGTCTTTCTATCTGTGGGATTTTTTTTTCTAACTATTTTTTTTTGTGCATTTTAACAGGTGCATGCAGTACTTGTTCAGGATAGAAAGCAGTGCAGAATTAAAAGTAGCAAGGGTGAGGCTTTTATTTGAAAGAAAAAAAGAGCTGAGGAGGAAGTTTGCTGCTGAAAGGGTTATTGTAGTAATCAAGTTTATCATGGGAGCTTGCTGTTGTGTAACAGAAACTCTAGCTTGTCCATACCTGTCTTAAAGCATTACTTAATGAAGAAAGAAAACAAACGTGCCAAAATATTTATGAAATTCAATAAAATTTGTTCCCAAACTCTTAAATTTCAGTACATTATGACAGTTCATCTCCTTATTGGATTACTCTCTCCATTTGTAGAAAGACTGCATTTTTTTAGAAAAGTGGTATTTGTCAGCATTGGCTTATGAGCATGATCAGGCTGACGCTGAAGCATGTGTCTGTTGGTTTAATAATATTGAACCTCATTTATTCAAAAACCACTTTAGCCAGGAATCGGGTAATGAACAAGAAGTCTTTCTCTGAAAATAGCATATTAAAAGGTCTGCTATGCGTCCAGTGAAAATCTCTTCTCTTTTTTTATTTTTTTTTTTCCTAGTAAAGGAGCACCTCTGTGCTGGATGTTCATTTAGCTTTTTCTCTTGTGCATGGGTTGCTGGCGCATCCACATGCTATCTTGAATTCCTCAGTAAAAACTGCCCATGTCAATTTAATGCAGGCTGATGTCCTAGCACAGCTAGAATTTTTTTTCCTCAAATATGCATAAACATTGTTTACTGAGTCATCTTCTAAAATTAATCTTTTTTCTATACAAAGATCCTTTTCACTTCCTCTGTGACAATAATCAGGGGTAATTAGGGTTTTTGAGATGTAGTAACTGTTTCAGCTGAGACAGTTATCAAAGGAGAGAGCAAGAGAAAGGCTGCCAGTGTGATGACTACTCCTTCTTCTGTGATTTTCAAATGTTATCTTAACTTTTCTTCACCCCCTATTTGTTGCTAGGCAGATAATGTGGGCAATATGTTTGCCTGGCTTCAAGGTAGACAAATGGATTTCATTATCTTCTGTTAACCTTTCAGTTTTCCTTGCTGCTTTATGAGAGGCTTGTAAAGCAGCAACTGTAAGTGTATGCTTGGTCTCTATATGTTTTTCCTAGTGAAGGAAGTCTCATGAGATGCGTATTTCCTAGCAGTTATCTAAATGGGCTTGTAGCAGTTTCACTCGGCTTTGTTCTTCTTGTCATTTGGTTCCCTTTTAATAATTCCAGGCACACCCTCTCGCTGTTACATCAGCATCTGTATGTGATTCATGGATATCGGGGTTTGAAGAAATGTATCTGCTCATTTAGTCCACATGAAAATGGCTGGACCGAGTCAGAATCGAGGCTCACTGAATCCGGTCTCCTATTTCTGGTAGTGACCTGGGAAAGGAGGCAGGAGCAGGGTGCAGTGACTCTCCCCCGTATGATTTCACACTCGCCAGCAATTCACAAGTCTGGGATGTTTCTGCACAGCAGTGGTAACAGCACTTACAACGCCCAGCCTTTACATTCCACGTGTCTTTTCTGTGTACCCTGTCCTCTGGCAAAGAAGGCGTTCATGAAAAATATAGCTTGAGACTACACCAAATCTAACTGTGCAACAGAGTTGACTACATCAGTTTTGCTATGTAACCTAGCTGGGGAAAAAAGTGTTAGTGAGTGCTGCTTGCTTTTTAAAGTTTGTATTCATAACAAAACACAGTGTTAAAGCACATTTAATTTGCGTCTGATGGCTGTTGCGTTTGTTTGCTGCTGTTCCAGGTGGGATGGTGATGGTCCCTGAGAGGTGGACAGAGGTTAGGCAGAGGGTGAGGGGGCGAAATGTCATTTGAAAAATACACGTCAGCCAGATTCATAGGTGCATGTTTGTTTTGGAGGTAGCCACATTGGTGGTGCTGTAAGAGTACAAGCAAAACGTGGAGGAAAAAAAAAATCTTCAGTGATCTTGGAGTCTGGGCTAGCCAAAAACGTTACGGATGTAGTACAGAACAATTGATTCACAAGGTCATTTCATTCAGGTTTAAATACTAATTTGGGTGTAAATTTCACAGCTGATACAGTTATTGTCTTTACTGTCAGTTCTTTTGTGTAACCCGCATGCACTGCAGCTGGCATCATCCCACATCAGGCTTATGCTGTGGACGAGCAGATAGATCTGAACCAGTTGAGCAGCAGAAGCAAAGTAAAGTGAACCAGGCTCCACAGAGCACTCAGCTGCTGTGCTCGTTGCTGGTGCCTATTTTACTTTACATAATTTTCAGGCTACTTTGGGTTCCTGGCCATGTGTGTTTAAATGCAGGCTATATTCAAAGATGTTTACACACATTAGGGCATCCACTTGATTTATTACTTTTACAATAAATGTCTTTTGTTTTATGAACACATCTTGCTTTACGCAAGGATTGAACCAAAATTCTGGGTTGTGTTGTAAAACCCCTGCTCTAGCCCTCCTAACTTGATGTTTTCCAAATCTTCAAGTTAAACTGCTTACTTAGTCCATTTCCTGAGAAGTTTGGTACACTCTTTTTCAAACTTGGTATAGGTTGACTTGGTCATCTTAAAAATGATAAAGCCTTGCTGGGATTTAGATAATTCTAAGCATATCCAAACTCTAAATGTCAGAGATTCCCAGAGACCTACAGAATGCCAATAATGAAAATTATTTTTCATTATCATGTTAGATTCCGGTATTAAATGGCCGTTAAAAGAATCACTTAGGAAAGAAGCCCACTGCTGAACATGAGCAGCACAGGTGGAGGTAGAGCCTTAGAGAATGTGCAGGCATGGGAAGAAAGGGTTCTTGGGATGGAAATTCTCAGGTAGAAGGAGGACGAGGAAGGGAACTGTGCTGCAAAAAAGGTACTTGAGAGGAGGATGGAAGGGGAAAAATATAAAAGGGAGAATTTAAAGCAACTCTATAATTCATTTGTTTCAGAAGGGATAGAACATTTTCACAATAAAACGAACTGAACTGTGAATATATAAGGAATGGCTGCTGGGATATTGTCCCGATACAGGAGAAGGAAATGGCCTGTACAGTCATCAAAGAAGAGAATCAGTCAGGCCACATTTAAAACGAGAAGCTATGGAGCCTGCAAATGAATCTAGAAATCCAGCCAGTGCGTACTGTTTTCTGCTTGTTGATCAGCAACATTCTGATACTGTCCAAACAAGTAGGAGAGGCTGCAATCTTGGCTTACCCTAAACAATTACCTGTTACTGTAATCTGATTATCATGCTAATAGTTTGGCTCATCTGCTTCTGAAAACCAGCTTGTTCTTTTCTAATACAGGTGAAAAATTCCATGTAACTCTGAAAGATAAAGGTAACCAATTTAAATAGTCTGATGAATATTTATCATCATGAAAGTCTTGTTCTAAACACTTCTTTACCAACTCAACAGTGTGTATTTTGTCTTCCTATGCTCAGCTGAAGATGGGGAGGGAAAAGAAAAGAAAAAATATTTGCAAGTGGTACTTGTCTTTCTTGCTGCTTTATGGAGGATACCAAAAGTTACTGTATTTGTCACACGAGAATAAAGACAAAACAGTTAAGGAAAGTTCTCGGTAACCTCTGTACCCAATCTAGACACATTACAGACTCTGTCAGCGTTGTTGATCAGTCTTGAAGAAATCCCAGCTTGCGAAACACCTGAAAAGGCTAGCAGGTGGCATAACTTGAGAAGAGTTTTCTGTCAGTCTTCCTGAAATTATTAAATGCCCTCAAGGGTTTGTAACTGAGGTTTTTTTATGTGGAGTGTTTCCCAGGTTGTTGAAGCAAGGTGAGAGCTCAGTAACTCCATGTGCTGATGGACAGGGGAGTTGTCGAATATTTAGCACAGGAATACAACTTGAAAATATGTAACGCAAAATTTTTTTAATTTATGATTGGATAAATGAAAGTTATACTTGGAGAGTGTGTGGTGGATGATCTAACGCTGTCCCCTCTTGTCCAAGTGCTCCTCCCTTGGGGTTAAATCACGCGGTGCTGGAGGCGGAGGTTTTTTACCTGAAGGAAGGAGGCCCCAGCTCTAGATCTTGCTTTCCTAGTTGATTTGCCGGTTGACTTTCAGTGCAATTTATTTTATCAGGTTCTTCTGGCAGAGATACAAAGCTAGTAAGAAGGTGATAACTTTTATTAATTTTGAGGCTGCTTTTTTGCTGTATCTTGCTTTTTCTTAATATTGTCCTAACATTTGCTGTGTTGGTTATGTGGAACTTGGGTGTTCTTTCTGTTTTAACCCTCCCAATGTGTATGAAACTTTGCAGAATAGGAGATTTGCTGTATGATCTCGCAGCTCTTTCAGAATTAAACAGAGTGTGAACAGGGTGTGTAGTGACTGGCGAAAATTATCAGTGCTTGATTACTGAAACACTCTACAGTTTCCGCAGTCCTCAACCTTTCAGCCTTCAGCCCTTTGCTATGATGTGTCCTACTGAGATGTGATCTTGTGTTGGATTCAGCTTACACTTGCAGTTTACAGTTCCAGAGATTACTGCGTACTCCCGAAAGCGTGGTGTTTGGTTCAACTTGCATCGTCATGACTCAGCGCTGGGTTGTAGAAACGTGAAGACTACAGTGAATGTTTCTGAGCTTAGGGGGTCGAGCCCTAAGGAAGCATCAGTTGTCATAGCAAAGCAAAGAGTGTTTTCTAGCCATTTTGAAGAACCGAATTGCCTTCTCTAAATTGCAGGCAAAAGCTGTGAAACAAACGTCGGTGTTGGGCTTGCGGAGGAAGGGATGATTCACTAGTACCTAGGACAGGAAAGCTGTGTCCTCAGCCTGATGTAGTGAGAGAAGCTCAGATACAAGCTGATGCAGGTGCCTGCCTTGAGCCCTCCAATTAAAAGCTGTATTCCTTACAGTACCTCTGTGTTAAATTAGACTGTTCAGATAACTTCACGGGTGGTAGTTTGATATTTGAGAATGGAAATGCTTCAGATGACTGGATTCCCGTATCTTAATTTATTTTCATTCTTGATACATTATTAAGAAGCTACTAATTCAGCTGCTTTTCATTAAAGGGCAAAAGGTATTTTTTTATATCTAATTAGGAATAGTATTTATGTGATGCTTTTATTTGAATTATGTGGGACTTTAATTTTTCTCCAAATACACTCAAGAGAAGTTACATGTGATGTAGGTTTTGTTCCAGATTGTTTTGGTATTCAATTTAGCACTGCTTTTTAAGAGGAATGAAAAGTACTGTGAGCCTGGTCTTCTGTAGAAGTCTGGTAATGCGTGTTTTTCTTGTTTCTCAGGATAGTCCTGTAGCAGTCTAAGCCAATTTTTAACACTGTTTAGAAAATATGATGAACATGATCCAACTTCCTAACTGTTACAAAAAAATTGCATGTGTAATAGTGACAGCAGAATTATTCATTTGCTTAAGCATGTGTTCATGCAGTTAGGCAAGTCTGAACTGCAGTCTGAGGGGAGACCAGTTAAAAAAAAGGAAAGGAAATCTTGGCAATCCATTCAAAGCAATACAATTTGAGCATTGGCTACACAGCGTATATTAAAACAGATGAAACCAAATGACTGAATAAAAATGCTTTATTTCTTGCTGGTGTTGTAAACATGATTGCTCTGTTTTTAATCTGGTCGAGTGAAAACAGAAGCCTGAATTCACTCTTGTTGGGGAAAGTTTTGAATCTGTGCACAAAATGTAAATGCCTGCTAAATTCCTGTTAAAGGAAAGTACCTTATGCACAAATTGACTTGATAAACATGAATACATGATAAAGTGCCCTGCTCAATTAGAACCACCAACACAAGCAGCAAAAGCATTGCTTTTTATATGTTTAAAATGGTGAAGTAGCCTGAACAACTGAAAATTATTGCTTTAAGAGGTAAATTTAAGTAATCATCTAAAATGTAAAGAATTAAGACTGTTTAATAAAACAGTTAAAGTATTAAGAAATGAGGGTCAAGTCTTACAGTCCATACTTACGCAAACTTCAGGTCCTGCTGAGTTCATTATGAATAAGCATGTCAAAATCCGTCTGTAAGTTGTATTTTCCTCTAGCAGGAAAACCTTAGCACAAATTGGGAGAGCTTTCTTAATGCAGTCAGTAGTTTTGAAAAGAGTTTCAGATTTATTTTCTTGGAATAAATATGCCAATATGGAATTAGATTTTTTTTTATTTTTTTTAAATGAAATTATGTTAAAGATTCTGTGAAAATGTTCTGGAGAATGCGGGCCTGCAGCTGAATGGGAATGGAGGCACTGTCACAAGGGCCAAGGAGATGGCTCAGGTGATGAACACTTTTTTTGCCTCAGTCTTTGCTGATAAGACCAGCCTTCAGCAGTCCCAGGTCCTTGAAACCAGGGAAGGCAGGCTTACCCTTGGTGGAGAAGGAGCAGGTCAGGGAATACTGAAACAAACTGGATGTACGAAGGTTCATGGGCCGTGATGGGACGCAGCCACATGTGCTGAGGTAGCTGGCTGGTGTCATTGCAAGGACGCTGTCAGTAATTTTTGAAAAGTCATGGTGAATGGGGGAGTTTCCTGAGGACTGGAAGAAAGCAAACATGATCCCTGTCTTCGAGAAGGGCAGGGGAGAGGATCTGCGGAACTAAAGGCCTGTAAGCTTCGTATTGATCATATTCACATTGAGAAATATTATAAATAAATACTAAATATGATAAATATGGAAGGTGATGGAGCAAATAAATCTGGAAACTATTTCCAAATATAGAAGGCCAAGATTGTGACTAGGAGTACATGGCATGGATTTATGAAGGGGAAATTGTCTGATCAACCTGATAACCTTTGATGATGAGTAGACGGCTTGGTGGACATTGTTTATCTTGTCTTAAGTAAGGCTTTTGACCCCGTCTACCACAACATCCTCACTGACAAACTGAGGAAGTTAAGAGCTAGTTAAGTGGACTGCAAGGTGGATTGAAAACTAAGCAAGTTTGCAGATGATGTGAAACTGGGAGGCGTGATTGATAGACCAGATGGGCATGCTGCCATTTAGAAGGACCTCAGCAGGCTGGAGGAATGGCCCAACAGGAACCTCATGAGGTTCAGCAAAGGGAAGGTCAAGTCCTCCACCTGGGAAGGAATAAATGTAGACACCCACACATGCTGGGGGCCAACCGGCTGGAAAGCAGCTGTTCAGAGAAGGTCCTGGGAGTTTTGGTGGACAAGATGCTGTGACAATGAGTGTGAGCCAGCAGTGTGCCCTTGTGACAAAGACAAACATCATCCTGGGCTGCATTAGGCAGAGCATTGCCAGCAGGTCAAAGGGGGTGATCCTTCCTCTCTGCTCAGCACTGGTGAGACACATCTGGAGCGCTGGGTCCAGTTGTGGGCTCCCCAGTACAAGAAGACATGGACATACTAGAGTGAGTCTATTAAAGGGTGATGAAGATGATGGAGTGGAGCATCTGACAAACGATGAGAGGCTGAGAGATGGGTGTGTGAATAGCCGACAGGAGGGTGCAGAGGAGAAGAATCAGATCCTTGTTATTGGTATACAGTGACAGGATGAGCGCAAATGGACACAAATTGAAATACAAGAAATTCCATTTAAGCGTAAGGAAAAAAAAAACAAAACCCTTTTTCTTTTGTACGGTGAGGGTGGTAGAGCACTGGAGCAGATTTCCCACAGAGTTTGTGGAGTTGCCATCTATGGAGATATTCAGAATCCAACTGGATGTGGTCCTGGGCAACCTGCTCCAGCTGACCTGAGCCAGGGGCTTGGACCTGATGATCTCAAGCAGTGCCTGCCAACCTCCACCTTTTTGTGGTTCTGTGATGTCTTACGTCTTTTAAGAGTTCACCCTCAGTTGCACCCATTTGGATTGTTAGGTTTGGTTGGTTTGGGGTTTTTTTAGTGATCTTTCAGTGTTCAAGCATCTGGAGACATACTGATCACAAGAAGGTAGTGGGTTGGTTGTAGGTCTGAACCAAGTTTTTATTTGGGTTTGTTTTGTTTTGTTTTGTTTTAATGTAGTTCATGGGCTTTAAAACCAGCACGTCTCACTTTTTATCTGCAGTCTGGTTCTGTTCTTGCATGTGTATTTAGTCGTACAGAGTGCTAAAAGAGTCTGTATAAATAGTTCTGTATTGAATAATACAGAATTTTAAATGGATAACTAATTTAAAATCAATAGCAAATATGGTAATAGAGCAAATGTATAACACCATCTAACCCTGTCTTTCAGTCATGGCCTGTATATGAAGAAGTGTACAACAAAATGCTGGAGCTTGCAGCATTTTTAGACCTGCCTCGTTTTCCAGATATAACAGACAGCAGCTTTCTTCATCCAGACATATTGTGCGTGAAGTACTTGATGGAAGCTAATTTACCTGGTAAATATTTTCGCAAACCTGAACTGATAAAATTTTTCTTTGGGTTTATTAAACTCTAGTAAAAAAACTTTAGTTACTGCTATAAAGTACCTACTCTTTTCCTTCTCATTTATCCCCATTTAAGCTTGAACTGAAAGATAATTTCTATAGAAAGCACCTTCATCAAACATTTAGAGGATGTATTAGAGGCCCAGATACGCAGGGGCACTCTGGTGCTGGCTCTCTAAAGGCTGTGGAGTGGATACTTCATTTCAAATCTTTCAGTATCCATGTGAACTGAGAGGCACTATTTGAAGTCACTTGATTTATTAACTTTTAGCTAAATGATTCATGAAGTTGGTTAGCATTGAATTGTCATATATAATAGTGAATATATATTCTACAATATTGCACATTAGCATTAATTTTAGTATGAACAAGTGATACTGTCTGGCAAATCAGCTGCTATCTCGATTTCCAATTTAGTTTTGAAATTGTATATTGCATAAATATTGAATATTTTTGTTTATTCTGAAATTAAGTCTTGAATATTGAATCGCCAAAGACAGGCCAATAAATCCTAGTATGTGAACTGTCTGTTGGGCTGCCATACTTCTGTTGAATACCACTTACCACTGCCACTGAAGATGAGTTATACAGACAAATAGCATGTAAATTAGTTGTGTTTTTTTTCCTCAACGCATTCCAACATTTAATAGTTTGGGTTTTTTATTGTCTTATTTTGCAGTTAGTTACGTTGAATAAAGCTATTTGGCTTTTCTGTGCACTCACAATTGAATGAAGAGAAGGCAAACAACAGATTTCAGGCTAGAATTCCAGGGCAGAAATTCTGATTTTGTAGTTTTACACTGGTGTTGTGCTAGAGCCTAGAGAGGGTCACATTATCTTTCAGATTCTGAAGTATCAATTGAATCAAAGAAGCAGCTAGAAATGTGGCATTTTCAAATTTATTAGAGAGAAATACAAAGCGAAGAACTGTTTGAAAATTATTGTAAAAGAAGAATGTATTGTCCTTCTGTTTTTTCTTGCAACTAAACTTTTTATAACGTTGAAGTGTTTTTTTTACAATTTGTAAAAGAGCTACCATTGTTGCCTAACAAATCCTAAAAATAAAGCAAGCAATGAATGGGCAGTGCCTCTTAGGACATTAAATAATAATGAAAAGATCACTTTAAGTACCTGAAATAAAAGAAAATGTACTGACAGTATTTGTAAAAAAATGTGGTTTCCTGATTTTGTTAACTTTTTTCATAACTTTTACTGTTATATACGAGAGGATTAAAAATGAGTTCCTACTGAACTCTTTGTAAGCAGCAAGAGAGCGTAAAGTGTGGCTGGATTAAGGTTGTACTTAGTCATATATTGCTAACCTTTGTGGAATCTGGTGGTGATGTAATCAACTCCTGTATTTCTTGCTGAACAGGAAAGGTGAGAAATTTGGGGGATTTGTATCTGTGAAAAATAAGCATAGAGTAGTAAGAGGCTGTAGAGATGTCATACTGCTGCTTTTGGAGCTGTAGTTGTGTCTTTTTGACACAACCTGACTTTACAGCGTAATGCCAGTTTTAACCTAGGCTGGGGTTGTCTGTATCTCAGCTGCGTTTTGTCAGGGTAGCAGCGAGCGTCGCCCTGCCATGCTGGGCGGCTGTTCAGGTCCAGCTCACTTCTTTAAAACTAGCCCCTGTTCCTCTTGGCTGTACTGAATCCATCCTTGCATTGGTCTTTAGTCAACATGCAGGAAAAAAGTTTGCGACAAGTTTTTTGGCTTTGGGGTTTTTTTGAAACTATGTTTATGTAGATTTAAGATAGGCTTTCCCACAGCAGTGCGCAAGATGATCTAACAACATCAGTCAAGTAATATCAAAACACTATTAAAAATGTGATTTTTTTTTCCATGTGCATATATAATACCACAACCCTTTGCTGTGTAAGCACAGTGAAGGTTGCCTAGTATTTCTAGAAATACCCCAAAATACTTTTCAGCCTGAAAAAAATTGCTGTCTAATGGTCCTACAAGACATAAGCATTGTTTTCCTGAAACGACCAACATATTTGCACTGTAAAAGTACTTCTAGCTTGTCTCAACATACCCATTTTGTATTTTTATTTACATTAATCAGATGAATTGCATAATTGGACTTGTCGAGTGGTGAAAAAGATCGGTATTGGAGAAGTGGATTTCCTGACTCTTGTGCCTGGAAAGAAACCAACAGGAAACGTGAAATACGATGTTCTTGCTGCAGCAGTTATTGTAGTTGTGCTCAAATTATTGTTCTTATTAGATGATCACTATGAATGGTAAGTGCACAGGCAAATCTGTAGCAAAGCCCGAATCTCAAATAGTGTAAATTATTGTCTTGGATCATTCTTTCTTTAGTAATATTAAATTTATAGTATTTGAATTTTCATTAAGTTCAGTAGCATAAAACGTACACTGAAGGCATTTTAGGCATTAAATATTACTTCTTTTCAAAAATCATCAGTTTGAATCTCAAACTCGGGATATAATTAGGGTGTAATTTTTGTCAGTTGTATTTGAACTTCATGTGAAAAGTGCAGTATTTGGATCTACAAAGTAGCCTGATTTTTCATTTTTTTTCAGGTTACTTTCAGACTTTGCTGAAGAAAGAAGTAAAAATAACAAAGAAGGTACATAAATATTCTAGTAGAAGCAGTCTTATGATTTTGTAAATGAAAGAACTTTGTAACCAGGCTTAGAAAGACTTATTGATCATTAAAACGTGCATTTGTCATTTATTCTGTTAGGGCAAATCTTTATTTAAAGAAAAGAGTAGATCTTGGTCACGTAAAATTGTCTGAGTTTACCTGCATAATTCTTATTGTACTGGATAGGGGAATTTGGTACTAGGTGCTTTTCTGCTTCTCCCTGTGCATATCTGCCTCTTGTTTTAGAATTTTATGCATGGTAGGTAAAGATGAATGGGTAGGCAGTAAAACGTAAATACCAGATACTTAGTAGGGGCATCAAACCATGTTTATGATAAAATCCAAACTTGTTTAGTCTTGTTAAATAAAATGTCTTAGTGTGTAACATACTTCAGATGTAATCTATTTTCTTAGTCCATATAATCCTGAGAGAGTGTGGAAAAGCTAGCAACAATTAAGATAGAGAAGATAATGGTGTGAACATGGTTCTTTGAGGGCAGAAAGACCAAATCAAAGATTAGAAATCTTCAGGAACATGTTCCATGGCCTGATCCAGATCACAGTTGCAGATAAGATCAAAGTTGTGTTACAGTGGTTTATCTTTTAAGCCTTCCATCCGGTTTTGGGTCCGTTTTGACCCTTCTGTTACTTTTTAAAAATTTAAGTCAACTAAAAAACAACTAAAAAAAATGGTATTAGCCATGCATGAGCACAATTACTGCTGTACCTAGAGATGGTCATAGCTGTTAACTAAAACCGGTAATTCTCATTTTCAAGTGGATACACAAACTTATTTTGGATCTGATTTTTTTTTTTCTTTTTCATTTCCCTTGAAAACGTGAAGTGCGTAGTAGTGACAAGAGTCGAAGTTGTGCAACTGCTTACAAGCTGAAGCTCAAAGCCATTAATGTCTTAATGGGGTTTCTCCCTTATTAACAAGTCTCATTGCCCTTGGGAATTAACAGCTCATTTTTTTTTTTACTTTAAAATCTGCTGGTGCAAAATGACCTATATGCTATGTTATGTTGTCCCTATCCTTAAAATGTTGGGGTGACAGTGAGCAGCTGCGCAGAGGAGCTGATGTGAGAATTTCTGTTAGAGCTCTGATTACTGCCAGAGCTCAAAACTGCCTCTGGCATTTTCCCAAAGTTAGCGTGATGAAATGAATAATGGTTAATACTGATTTTTAAAGAACCAATTTATGTTGGCTCCATTCTCAATTTAGCTATCCTTTCTCTCATAATTTTTTGTAATTAAATAAATACTATTTCAGCTCCTAAGTTTTTTGAGACAGACTGGAAGCTGTACAGTAGACAATTGTAGTTACCTAGTGTGTTTGTCTGTGTATCTTCTATGTACTGCACACATACACAGTACTATTTATGTTCAAATAAAACATGTGACTGAGACGTATATATGTTTGTGTGTGTCAGAGCTGTGTATTTTCCAGTCATCTCAGCTGTATGAACATCAGACTAGCAGTACTGGCCAGGTAAATGATTATTATAGTGTAGCATCATGTCTCTGACTATGGTTTTGCTTGTGACAGATGCTTAATAATTCATAGGAAGTTTAATAAAAATTTCTGCCCCCTCCCCGCTTCCTCCCCCATCTGCCCTCCCAGCAGTTTAAGAGTACTTACTTAAACCTCTGGGTGGAAGGAGTTCATAAAAGAAGTTGTATCCATACCTTTGAATTTTAAGAACTACCGAAGGGTCTTTCTTCCCTCCATTTGTCTGTTGCTTTTTGAGTCCATCTATATTTCTAGCATCTAAGACATCCTGTGGCAGGATAACTTGAATAGCAAATATGAAGATAATAGAAAACATATAAAAGCTTGATTATAAGAACAGCGTGTTCACCTTCAAAACAGTTTAAACAGCTACCTGGCAAAGCTAAGCATGATGCAAGCATTGCATGTAGTGCAGATGGGGTGATGGGGAAATGCAAAGCCTGGTTAATTCAATGCAGATAATCCACCCACGTAATGAGAGTTGATTATATTTTAGATATATAAATCTACACCACAGTTCTATTTGGAATTCTTGTTCTTACTTTACCCAGTTGGTGTACTTCAGTCCTGTGCCTCTTGGGAGCATCAATGATAAATGGGCTGCTAGAACGCCATAGGCCTTAGTGTTTCTGCATGTGCTGGTAAATATTCACATGTCAATGAGTGAAGTTCCTGTGCTCAAAAACATGTGAGGCTGATACAAAGTGAATACAGTTGTCCACTCCATCCTTCCTGCCCTGTAACATTTCATGGATAGTAGGATAGGCAGCAGGGAGTTGATGAAACTATTTGAAATCTGACATCTGAGCTTGTTTAGCTCTTATTTGATTAAGCATAAGCTTGATGCATAGTTTCATTAACCTCTTGAAGTCAGCTTTCAAAGAAATGAACGCCACTTCTGACTGTGGAGATCCAGTTCATTTGGTAGAGAGGGGGTAGTTTCTAGGCCTAACTTTCAGAAAGGAGGGAAAAGAGTCGAATTGTGCTAAATCTATGAAGTCTATTCGAAGCTGAGGAGCTGGTTTGCACTTGTTATGACATGCTATTCTTTCACTGCATTTCTGCATTTCTTTTCTTACAGAATTGTTAGACCAAATATGTCTTAAACCACATAGAATTCAGGATAGGTTTGCATACAGGTGGGAGGTGCAGGGTCTAAGTGCATGGAGACCACCTTTTGTGTATTACATGTTTCTTTGACTTCTTCTCAATCTAAAATGTGAATGTTTTATTCAGGTGTTCCGTATTTTGAGTTCAAGAAGTGGTACAAAGTTATAAAATGTTCCTTGGATGTGGAGCAAAAAAAATTGGATGAAGAAAGAGCCAAGTAAGAGGTTTTCAAGTACTTTATCTTTTTCAAGGTAGGCAGTTTTACATGAAATCCTGACCCCCACAGAAGATCTAAAAGTTAGGAATTTGCTCCACATTTCCATCCAGTGAACTTGGGTGAATAGAGCGATTAAATCCCCATCTTCATTTTCTATTTACACCATAATGTTTATCCAGCGTATTAATTAAATGCTTACTTTCTGTGACAAGTAGCTTATAGAACTGAACAATTAACTGATTACAGTAAATCTATGCTTACAAGCCTCAGTTTGCCTACTCCTAGACTTACTAGCTGTGTTCGGGGGGCAGTGGCTTTTAATAACACTAGCCATGAGATAATTTTGATTTTATTTTAATAGCTCTAGCAGTATTTGTAAGAAGTTACTGTTCTTGTACTTGTTTGCTGCAGCTGTCTTTTTCCTAACAGTTCTTATGTCTCTGACTCACAGATATCTGTGGAGATGTGAAAAGCCACTGTTTTATTCAGCCAAGAAGAAATCTAAAGTTCTTAAGAGAAGACGTGAGTAAACTTTGCGTCTTCCCAGCAATGCAGAAATCTGCTCCAACTTTTCCCATCACAGAAAATCTGCAGCTGTGACTGTGATAACATTTACATCTTAATATACTTTCTCTTCTCTCTTTCATCTCTGGGTACAATTAATGTAGTACTATTTTACAACCCGTGGCTGGAATTCTTCAGACATTTTCCTCATACTGAACTGAAACTGCCTTTGCCAATATTCCTAATGACCTACTGAACCTCATCCCAGAATGAGTACTCTGTCCTCATCTTCACTGGTTGGTCAGCTGCCTTTACATAACTGGGATCTTCCGGAATTCTTGTTGGTCGTCCATAGCTTTGCTGTCCCTTTTCTCCTATACGTCCTCAAGTCCTCTGGTGTGAATATCCCAGTATGTCCTGTGGTAGATGCTGCATGTCCATCTTCTCTCCCGCTCCTTCTTTCAGTCTTCTATAGAAAATGAGGAAGGCTTGTCTGAACGTGACTTAACTTGAATAGCTAGCTATATGTGGTCAGAATGCAGGGACATCTACTTTATTTTAGTAGCTCTAGAAGTACGTTCAAGAAATTGCTGTGTTTTACATTGACATAAAAGCAAACAAACAAACAAAAAAAACCCAACAAAACCCCCACTTATCTGTGGAAATACAGAAACCCGGAATTTTATCCAACCTAATTAGATCTGAAGTTCTTCAGTCTGCAGTTAATAGTATCTAGTAAGCAGCAGATATTTGGAGAGAGGTGATAAGTGTGGCGAGTGATATTTTTCCCTTTATATACTCTTCCAGTTTCTGGAAGTGCCTGGTTCACGGACTTCTAAACAGGTTGTATGATGCTATTTGGCTTTAATAACGCACGTTGGATTTCTCTTCCGAGAATGCAGTTGGGGTTTTCTGAGATGCAGTAGGGGTGATGCTTCAGTCAAGTCATGTTCTGTGGAAAAAGATGTTTAGGTTTGTTTATTTCAAGGTGATTGTTTGCTCAGATGTCCTGTGGTTTCTGCGTTTATAAGAAAAAGTGAATAATGATTCATTATTCATAATTTCTGTGGCACTCTAGATTCCTCTTCTGGCTCTGCTTCTCTTTGAGCCAGAAGAGGACCACTTAGATTACAGAGCTGTACCACTGGCTGTTGCACAGAGGAATATCATATAATGCTGTTACAACTGGGCAAGATTCATCTTAAAACAAATTTAAAATAGTAGAGGCAAAGAATACCTATGCAAAGAGTGCTCTAGACCACTTAAGTGCCAGATACGGGTTTTCAGAAACCTTCCTCAGCCTTTGTTTTTGATGGTAGATTGTAGCGTCCTTTTAAAACTAAGCTTCCCAATCCTTGGATTACTTCAGGATGTCTCTTCAGATTTTTTTTTTCTAGTTTATGAATTAGTTTATTCAGATATGGGTCATACAAAGAAGCTGAAGCTCCAACAACAGTGGTTTTTAACTTGCTTTTTACCCTAGAAAAACAAGGCTTAGGCAGTCATATTGTGTGTGCAGATCTGTCATGCTACCTTGATTCCTTTCTCAGTCTCAGTAACTTAGGAAAGTTTGTGGGGAAAGGTGGAGTGGGTTTTTTTCTTGGGGTTTTTTTTTTTTCAGTTGAAATTTGAACTATGAAAAGTTTAGCCTTAGATCTGTATGCATATGAAACCAGGCGTACTTAATTCTGGTACACAGGAAACCATGCAAAAAATCTCAGCCACTCTGAGTGATAGCATGCGACCAGGTAAATGTAGCGAAAGGCATCTTGGCAGGTGTCTTCTACCAGAATAAAAATGTCAGTAGCATCAAATGGATTTTACTGCTGTTACTTGGAGAATCCTTTTAGAGTACCCCAGTATTAGTATCATTAAGTATGAAAGACGTGGCATTTTAAATTGTCTTTCAAAAGCTTTTCCCTGAAACATATGACAGAGTTGAGTTTTAAATGGAATGGAGGAGAAAACATACAGACCTTCAAGGTTTCTCAGTATTCCATACAGAGGTTAAAAAAAAAAAGCACAGATACCCAATTTTCTTCCTGTATTAATCACCTCTAAACAGTATTCTAATACTTAATACTTTTGCCTTGGTTTTGTGTTTCTATTTGTACAGAAATGGTTGTGAACTTACAAAATCAGTTTGGCAAGCTGTCTGGCTCAGTGCGACCTGCTGAAAAGCCAAATCCTTCAAGTTTTCAGTTAAGCTGGTCTGAAGAAAACACAGATGGGAGTTGTTTTCATGGGCATAGCCTGAAGGGAATTTTGCAAGAAAAATGTGGTTTACTTACAGCCATGAACCCTGACTACTGGCTGTGTACAATTAAACTATGTACTGAGAAGTAAGTATTCAAATTTTTGTTAAATACATTTCGGAAAGTTCTCCTGAAAGTAGAGTGCCATATATATATTTTTACAAATGACAGCTGTGGGGTGTGTACACAGCTATGTATTCACATACAGTTAAAATAATTTGTAGAAAGGGGTGTGTGTGGAATGGTTAGTCTTGGATTGGGAGTAGACAAACGGTAATAAGAAGAGTGATAAAAGTGAACTTTTGAGGAGATGAGACAAAATCAACAATTTGAGTCACATGGCAAGAGTAGCAGCTAGATACAAATACTCACTTTGCATCCTTCTTCACAGTATTTTAGAAAAAACTTGCACCACAGCTCTCCAGAGAATGGGAAAACAGATACATTCCTTTCTTCCCTGGCCCCCAAAAAAGCATACACAATTAATCTTTTAAATCACTGTCCTTCTTTTGTGGTGGTCTTAATCAACATTAAAGTTAAAATTAGCCATCGGAGTTCAAATAAGCAGGCAATTAATGCCTACAGAACATATTTTTAAAAAGAAATAATTTTGAGTGAAAAGGGTTCTATCACTATTTCGTCTAAGTATATTGGCAATCAACAGTTGTATTTTTTGCAAGCAGAAAAGTAAAAGAAGAAATTTTTTTTATTGAAAATGTAAATGAAGAAATAAGGGAAAAGAAAATATTTTGTGCTATTAAGGAAGTTTAGTGCCTGTCTTTACTGGAGAACTGTTCCCAAATTCTGACTTTCACAAGTGAAAAGGAGTTTTTTTTTTCAGTTAAGGGTATATCAAAACAGTCTTGCTGTTTGTTAGCAAAATTATTTTCTTTAAAGGAGCTAAGTAGCAAGGAGCATGATAGCCCAGCTAATCCAGCCTTATACAGAGTTATAGGGGTGTTTCGGTATCCGCCCGGTTTGTGTCAGACTTCTCACTCTTCCTTTAATACCAGGTTCTCCTCTGGAGTAAAATTCTGCAAAAATTGGTGAGTTTTCTATTTAGTGGGCGCTGGCAGGGAACCATGGCCAGAGACAGAGAGCAAAAGACCTGCTGAGGGACCGTAGATGTTCGGCAGCATTTACTGCAAGGAATTGAGAATATCTGAAATAGTGTTTCTGGCAAACTCGCTTGGTGGTGTAGATAAGGCTTCCGGATCATAGACCAGGTGTTGGTTCTGCCGTTGGTTGTATCATGAAATCCTAGTCCAGAAAATGCATGTACCGGTGGGTATCACTGAAAAAGGCGAACTTTGCAGATGGCTCGGATTCTCCTGAATTTCCAGTGTGTGCAATCGGAGGGGGTTTTTTGGAAAAGAGGTCGGGGTTCGTTAATGTGAAATGAGATTTCATTAGCGCATTGAATAACATCTTAAATCTCTGCCTGGTGTATACTTCTAAATGTCACACTTGAGAGAGCAACAGCCCCTACGAAATCTTAGTGATACATTCCTGATTGTTAAAACATTAAATCTTCCCCTTGAAAATAGCTGGCTTTTACATGTATGCAGCCTTTTCTGTCTTTCAGTGGATTTATTTGCTTATCTTTATTTTCCTTTTCACATTACCTTTCACATATCCACCGTGACAGAAATGGGTTGGAATAATGTAAACACAGTGTTCTATTACAAGAGCTTTGGTTGTATGGATTCATTCTTTTGTATGAATAAGAACTTTTTATTTTTTTTTTTTTTTGAAGGGAGGAGAGGTAATAATCCTTTTACCACAAATTTGCGTAAATCTTATGTACACACTGAATGAGTGGCTATTTCGGTGTATGTTTGTGTGAATAATCTTTCATGCAAAGTCTGTTTTTAAGCCTACATTTTCATATCTGATATATTAAAATGTTAATGGCAAACTGTCATAGCCTTCATGAAACAAGATTTGAATTTCAATTCTTACCGGTTAAATTTCCCATTATATCATTTGCAATGCAAGTAGTTAATTATACATCTGACACTTAGTTAACTTTGGAAAACATCATCTACTCTCTCAGATATGAGGTTTTATCCTATGCAAGTGTGTGTATGTACAGTAGAACTAAAAACAAACTTACAAATTCTCTTTCTCTAAAAATCAGCATGGTCTAACTGGGACTACTGACATGCTTTAATCCCAGGACTAAGGTATGATTTCAATGTGGCCAAAGCTAAGATCAGTCAAATGGCTGGTAAAATGCTTTAAATTTTATTTTAAAACTTTCAGTTTTAAACTGAATTCTAAACTGATTTGGTATAGAAGTCTTTAGGTGATATACGATGAGGTATTATAATGTGTGGAAAATGTTGAGAAAAATAGATTTCACTTATTACATTGAAATTTAAAATGACTTGGGATTTTTTTGGCTCTTCAGAGATGCTCTTTGAGTAAGTAGCAGAAAAATAGCACAAAACAGGGCAAAAATGTATGTGCGTTTGGGCACTCTTGTGAAAAGTGTAACTCCAGTTAATCAAATAGGTGCTTTACAGTATTGATGTGATTATGCATTTGCCTCAGAATATACAATCTCACTCCCCTGCCCCCCCAGTGAAAGCTGAGATTTGACACCTGAGTTGCCGTAAGAGCTGTAATTGCTGAATCGCAGGGTTAGGACTAGGACGTGACAAAATATCTTCATTTGTATTATCCCAAAAACGCAGGTTTGGTTCAGCCAACAGCATTTCTCAGCGAAGCTCAAATTTAGCAAACGCGCTGGGTTGTGGGGTGAGCGAATTTGTTCTGACACTGCCAAAATGTCTGATTGAATTTAGGATGTGTAAGAAGTCGCTGGCAGCTTTCAGGCAACATGAGGTAGGGCAGAGGATGGGGTGTGCAGTACAAGAGACCCAGTTTCAGATTTCCAATCTGCCAGACTTTGGGGGGCTTTAGACAAAGACTTCGCTCTCCAGAGTGTGGCTTGTGTGGCGCTCCGGGACGGGTCCGTCTGTTTCTCCGGTTTGAGGTAAAATGTAAATGTTTGTTGGGCCAGAGGGAGCGAGCAAATGACTCTATAGTCTCGTAATTAGTACAGTTGCCCTTAAATTGGGACAGACAGGTTCCAGTCCTTGTTCTGGTGAATATTTAAGACCGCTGCTCTGAATCAGAGAGAGGGGAAATTTTGAACTCTGCTTCTCCACATCCCAGGGCAATACCTAGTAAGCCAGAAGATGCATAGGGCTTATATGGTGAATAGCACGTAAATCCCCATATCAATGTAAAAGATTCTTTTAAAAATTGAAACAGCTGGATTTTATATTATTTTAAACTTACCACTTTTAATAAAAACAAATGTGGGACTAACCCAGAACAGGGTATTTTTCCAACCTGAAACTTCATGTTTCCGGAGCTATCTGTCCAGTCTGTGTCATCTTTTGTTCAGTCTGACACTTGGTACCAGCAAGTCCGGTCTGCTATTTTCATTACATACTGCATCAATAAAATCACCTCATCATTTTCATTAACATTTTTGCTGTGATGAAAGCCACAAAATAATTAAGCAGGAGGCTGCTACAGCACTAACTGCTTTCTGTTGACCTGGTCAGTGTTTGCCCCAGTGTTACTTATGTTACTCCATTGACTTGAACTTAGCTTTTCTCTCTTGGTTCTAGACAGGTAATTTATGTTTAGCCCACAAACACAATGGATGAGAAATGGATGGGTTATAATCCCATGGCATAGTGTCAGGAAGAGGAGAGAGCACCCTATGGAGGGATGGGCAAAGAACAGAGAAAAGAGCCTGGGGTGTCTGCACTGGGTACTCTTAGAAATTTTAAAACTAGGTTAAGGTCGCCATGTTTACACTCTGCTACATTTGCTAAAAGCTGGCAGAGTGAACACGGGTTCAGTTCAGTCCTGAAAGGCAAAGAACGTATTCCTTGCCTGGGTGAGTACGATCTGATTCACAGAGTAAGAAGCTAGACAGGCTTTTCCTTCGCACAGAGTCTGCACCACCTCTGAACACGTCTTAGTCCGGTCCTGTACTTCAGGGTTTTGCAGCAGCGGATCCCTTCACAGCATCGACATTGTATACCAGAATTGTGATTTGTGCTCTTGACAAAATGTATAGTTTTCCTCTAATTACAATTAAATATATAAATGCTAGCTAAACACTAACTAAATACACTTGTAATTTAGGGCTTTGGTTTTTTCCTTCACCTTTCTTTTCAGATTGTGTGGTCATCTGGCTCATTACAGAGAAGTGGACTTTCCCCAGAGTTACCATTTTGTACTAAGATTATTCTCCTTTCTTCTGAGGATACAGCCCTCTTGCATCCATGATGAGGTGTGTGTGATAGAACTCAAACTTTTTAATAAAAAACTCTGTAAAAAGCCAAAATACAACACGTGCCTAAGGAAGTAAAAATGCCTAAAAATAACAGTATTAAAACCATGTAAATTAGGTGGTTGGATCCCAGACCACGGTATTACATCTAAACTTATACTGATCCTTTTGACTGCATTTTGTTAAGATGCTAGTGCTGAGATCGATCTACTACTGTACTTCAGTTGTAGTGTCATCATTTTATCTATAATTTAAGTCACTGGTTTCCTGCTGGGAAAGTTAACAAGGAAAGCTGTTTATCACAATTTATTTCCTCACTTTGCATCAGAGCCAATAGGAAGCTGTGAAATCACCATTTTTTGGCATAATTGTACATATTTTGAGTGTACTGGACAGCATATTAGCATCTAACTACATTGTGAGATTTTGCAATTAAAAGATTATCTATTTTTTTACCGAGTGTTGTATGACAGCAAATATATTTCTAGAAAGTAATGTTTACTTTGTTTTGAAATAGTGTTAACAAATAAAAGGAGCAGTTGGTTGATGTTTTTACTGCAGTCATTGTTTCTAAACAGGCTGTTCCAGAGCAACTCTGGCACCGTTTTCTCCATTTCCTTACATCCTGTGTATCTCCCAGTCTCTTGCTATGCCTGAGCCTCTCATTCAAGTTAACACCTTTCAGGTCTGTGTTCCACACCAGGCTTCACAAATTTTGCAGCTACTTTTACACCTGGAACTGTTCATCCTATTTCTTGTGCAACAGTAACTGCCAGGTCCTCCTGTCATTCTCCTTTTGTGAGGTTACTCTTGACCGCTTTATAATCCAGCTTCTTCCGCGGCTTGCGCCTCAGCCATTCTGCCAGTTTCACATGCTCAGTCTTACTTATGCACTGTGTTTTTAAACTCTCCCAGACAATGTGTAAATGAAGTTGGGTGCTCCCACTACGTTAAAGACGCCATAACATATACATATGTTGAACAGAGATGTAGAGTAGATGCCCAGATGAAGAACACTGCTTTCAGTTGAATGAAATAAAATTCAGCAACTCCGACCATCAGTACCGAGTAGAGAAGTTGCCAAATCTTTAATCAAAACCAAAATCAACAGCTGTTTCTAAGCGTTATTATAGACAAGAAAAATGGTGTCTGCACACTTCAAAAATAGTAATAGCTCCCTTCCTGAGCAAGGGCTTCAGTGAGATATAAGCTAGGAGGGAAGGTAATCAGTTCAGCAAGCAGACTCTGAGTATGATGGAAGGGTTTAAAATCTGTTGCAGTTCAGTCTGTGAAGCCATTGTCTACAAATTGAGAGCAGGCGAATGACTGGAGAGGGGAGATGTGCTGCCCTACCTGTCTGGAGCAAAGTGATAAAGCAGTATTTCAAGCACGGGTGGAGCAGACAGGACTGAAATTCTGGCAAACCAGGAGGCTTCACTGGCTCCGCAAAGGCAGGAGGTGATTGACTGTGGTGTCCTGAGTTAAGGTGACAGAAAAGACACGGTTTGGGTGAAAGTTTTTACTTTTTCAGCTAATTTAAGTAGTTATTTTAGAACAGGGATTTAGAGCAATGGTCCTATAAAGTGATTGTAAGATGCAGGTGAGAAGGCATAATTTTAGTCACACAGAGCTCAACTGTGCTTGATGGGGCAAGAGGAAAGAGCAGACTGAGCTGTCACTTGTTGTATGTGTTAGAGATTTCATAAGTGAGTACAGTGTAGTGTGTCTAAATCTGTTGCCCCATTGTGCGAGATACCTCAGGCTTCTAACAAGATGCATCTTGAACTGATGTTTACATTAATGGACTCAGAATATACCAATTTGAATCTCATCTTGTGTCTGGTGTTTGTGTTTTAAAATTAGCCGTTATCTATTATGTTTGACCTCACCTGAGTGAATTACTGAAGTTTGTAAATATTTGGTAAAATTACTGACACTCTTTGTTTTAGATGAGTATTTGTATCAGTTTAAAATCTACAGAAGTGTAATACACGTTGTCAGTGTTTTCAACAGTGCATGCTCAAGCGACTGTCTTACTCTTTTTACTATAATATCTGTTAAGGTTCTGAATTAACTATCTAAAAGACACTTTATTATACATAAAGGATTCATTTAATTCAGAAGTCCTTATTTGAAAGACTTATGCACTTAATTATAGGTACACCTTTCTTTTAAAACTACTGTAGTAGTAAAATCTGAGCTTCGTAAATTAAAATACTGTGCTCATTGTTACATTGTTACACACGTAACAAAGCTCTCAGATGTTAGAATAAATTAAAGCTGTACTTTAATAAACTGGAATAAAGCTTGCAGTTAATCATCAAGAGCCATGTGCCTTCTGGACACATAGGTTAAGAGTCAGATTTAAAAATAAAGGGTGTGCCCCTAAAATACTTAATGTTAGTTCTATCCAGTTTAATCAATCACCACTTATGTTGGAGTAATGATGTTGAAGAAGCTGACGAGCCACGAGAGTGCCTTATCTTTAGTGAAGTGTAGTTGAGTGTAGTTGAGCTCTCTTGGTACAACTAGTTTGAGTCCAGTTAATATAACCCTGAGGTGGAGCCGTGCTGGTTGAACAGCCAGCTGCTGGCGGATAGCTGAAGGGTAAGGTGTCTGCCACAACCCAGCAGTTCCAGCCACCTCTTCTACTTTTAAGTTACAGCTGCTTTCTGTAACTATTTGCTGAAAATGTCTGGGGAAAGCTCAGCTTTCTGATATCTACTTTTTTGTACCTCTTCCCATGGAAATTTTAAGTAAAGAGACTCAGTTTGTTTTGTTTCTTACTCTAAAAGTTGAGAGTCCTTAAGTATATAGATAAAGGCGAGTGGGGTTTTTTTTAGATTAAACTTTTAAAACAGTATATATTGAGAACACTTGGAACAGTTAAATAATTATTAACGTAGACAACAGCAAATCAGTTATTCCAAGACCTTTATATGCCTTCTAAAGTGAATTTAGGCTTTCTCCTAGTTTGTGTGTTATATTTGAACATACTGTTTTTTCTCTATCTCTAAGAGTGCAAAAGTAACCTTGCTTTATGAATTCTTCTAAATAATGCAACCTTTCCATTGTTTCAGTGGAGAAATATGACAGATGTCTCTTTTTTTTTAAGTTACAGCCTTCAGCAGAATTGGTGTTTTACCTTACTAGTTTTTTGCTACCTCTGTGTCTGCATTCCCAAATCAGCTTAGTCTCAGTCAAATATGTTTTTCTTTTTAAAGTTTTTACTATTTTCCAGACATGAAGGAGAAGTGTTTGACTTTCTCCTTAACTGCTTATGCAGAGTGAGGGCCCTGAACCTGATTTAACCAGAGAATGAGAATCAGCAAAGCCCAATACCTGCAAGCAATGTTAGTCTAATTTATTGGCCATAGTGTGTTGTATGGGCTTTGCTGCAATTGCATCTTTCCTAACCCATTTTTAGCATGACCCCTGAAACAATCGTGTTTGGAAGATTTGAGAAAGCTTCGTGCAGTGTTGCAGGCAACGCAAGGAATAAGTCACTTTTTGATGACTTCTTGGGAAGCTCAGAAGTCCATTCCTCAAAATGATGTTTCTCCCTTTATGGACGAAGAAGACTTTTGCTGACAGTCCTGAAAAATTATTTCAGGGTATTTATGCTAAGTTGTCATGAGGATGCTTTTGCAGGGGTGGGCGCAAAAGAAAGAGCACTCACAGGGCTCTTGGGAGAAGTCTGAAAATGTTAAGTCCCTGGATAGTGTGTCTGCTCCCTTGTTCATCTGTCCTTTCCCTGTGTCAGGTTGAGTAAGTTTTATGCTGCTTCATAGGCAGAGAAGAGTCAGGACAACTCCGCTGAACTAATCTTCTATTTTAATTCAAAATTAAATGGTCACACGTATTTCCTGGCGGAGCATGTTAGTATGTGGATTGGTCAAAGCAGTGTCTCTCGCCACATTTATCCTCACATGAAATGCAGAGTCCTTGCTTTCCAGTATGTCTTCTGCTGTGACTGGTCTTGTTGCTCCTCACATGTGAAGCTCCGTTGTTTCTGGCCAGACTAGATGAGGGAGAGCACAAAGGGGATGCCAAGATGTGGAAACAGGTGAATGTGAAAGAGCTTTCCTCACTGCTGCTTGTGCTAGGATGCTGCTGAAAGGGTGAATGAGAGAGTGAGGATTGGCAGAACAAGAGATGATGAATGCTTGTGTCCTCACGTGAGGTTATAGCTGCCCTTGTACAACTGCTAATGGCAGCACTTCCAGAGCCAGAACACTCTTCCCCAATCCGCAGCATCTACTCTCTGCCTCCGGCAGTACATCAGGTAGTTTTAAAAGAAAATACAAGCACATTCCTCTGGTTCACATGGCTGCTCTGTATCGTGAAAGTATTCTTTGCCTGCTCATAGACTGCCCTGTTGTCCGAGCAGTGGCTTTGCTCATCAGCTGAAGACCCTGCCATTGCCTCATGAAAATGCCACCAAGTGTGTTTAGCGTCTATGTTGCAATCTCATAGCTTGGTTTGGATCCTGGGATGCTTCTGTGCTGCCTTTTCATGGAGGACAGCTGCGACGGCTGTCTGGTGGAGCATCATGTGCCTCTGACAGGGCTGCCCGAGGGGTGCGGAGTAGAGGCTGCTGCGAGAGAGAGAAGATGCCACCTCTTTACAGGCCTAGGGAAGAGAAGAGTGTCCTAAAACTATATCCAAGCACCCCAGCTCTCAAGACCAGGATATCAGACTGTAGAGCTAGTGAATTCCTGGTGAGCCGTCAGCTCCTCGCAAGCCAGGCGGGTTTCCCGGCTGCGGGCAGGCTGGGTCCTGTGCCTCTGCGCAGGACTGCGGCCGTGGTCCCTCAACGCGGTGCAGCAGGGCTCCCCACGAGCGCCGTGTGCACCTTGCTCTGACGGTGGGATGTGAAGGAATCCACCTGGCCCTGGATCTCACCCGCGCAATGAGTTGCGCTGTGTTGACAGAAGATTGTGACAAAACATTTTTGTTTGCTGCACTGAGGTCTGTGGTGTTCGTAACTCCTGACTGGGCAGCTGGGTGGTTTCCGTGCCGCGGACCAAAGCGGATTAGGCAGAGAACAGCACACAGCGAGAGAGCTGAACGCGCTGTTCTCTTGCCTCACCACTGTCGGCCTGCGCGGCAGGACCTGTACGCAGGAGTCCAACCCAGAGGAAGCGCAATGTTGAGCAGAGGCGAGGAATGTTCAGCGGGAGTGGAGAGCATGCTAAGGATTTTATTGTCAGTAAGATTCTAGGCTTCAGGCTGACCTTATTTTTTCTTTTTTAGTATTTAGGCTACTGTAAAATTGATTCATTTACATTGTAGTGATTTCAGAGTGGTCTCAGTCAGGCTGATGGAGCTGCATCTCCTGCCCCTGAAGACTCTCAACGCTCTCAACAGCATAGGGTTAAATACAGAATCAAAAGGGAAATTTTTAAGGAATGCCTATAAGATTGCACATAGGGATATGACTGAAGTGAAAAGCAAACTGTTTCTTTTATTGTCCTGTTCTGTGCTTCACACACTGTGCTTTCATTTATTTCTTTACCCTTTTTCCCTCCCAGCTTTTTCCGTCTTCTCTTTCCTACAAGGCATTTCCAGCTTCCTCTTCCACTGTCACTTGGGTTTCTGTTTCTTTCCACTATGCCTGCTTGCACCTCACTTCCTAGTGAGTTCATGAACCTCTGCCTGGGCTTTTCTCTCTTTTTTCCAGCCCTTTGATGCCTTCAGGCTTATTCTGTGGGGGTCAGTGATCAGCTTTGGCCTTTACTTTTCTGGCTGTATGGTCAGTGACCACAGCCCTGCAGCAGAAAAGCAAAGCTTGCCTGCTGTGCTGTGGATGAAGTATAGAAGATTCACTGCTCTCTACAGCCAGCTCTGCAGCGTGGCCCTCCCATCTTAGGGGTTCAGATTGAGTAGGAAGTATCTTTTTTTGACTCCCTGATGTGTTTTGTGAAATCACACGTACTCTTACCAACCTGATGCAACTTGTTTGCATATTACACAGGTGTGAATGGCCAGTGCGTGCAGATGATAATTATCAGGTAGGAGATTTTAAAAACTTAGGTAAGTCATAACAGTAGCTGATCCTTGTCCAGAACAATTCCCAGTTTCTCTAGATAGCGAGGTCGACAGACAGACTAGGAAGAGGTGCAAGCACGTTGAGACAGTGCTCAACCAGATGGCTGCAAGTGGCGTGTGAGTTTGGTGGGGTTCCTTGCGTGTTTCGAGTGGGATGCGTTTAAAAGGAAATGAATACGTGAGCAAGGTAAGGAGAACGCTGAAGGCAGGACCGAGGCGGAGAGAAAGGTAAAGGGAAGGGCATGAGAGGTGGAGGAGAGCAGCGAGATCGAGGTGAAAGGGCTGAGGGAGGGAAGGAGTCGGAGGGAATGCCAGTCAGCGCAGGGCAAGGGAAGTCCTGCCAGAGCGCTGCCGCATCAGGCTGGCATGGCTTTACGCCCGAGCCAAAGCTCTGCTAAATCCCTCGGTGCTTCTTGCCGGGTTTTATTCAGTGGTGATGCAACCCAGTTAGTGACGTCACAGAAATACACCTACGAGTGGTGTTACAGAGTCTAGATTGTGACCGGCAGATTAGTCAGCGGTGTCACAATCCGGTGTTTATATCATTGTCTCCTGAATGTGGAAGTGATTGCTACGGAGATAACTAAGTTTTCATCGGCAAATCAGGCTGTTAGGAAAAGCCTTCTCTTTTTGCAGAGGCAAAAGCTTTGATTTATTTGGAATAAAATAATGGTAAATTCTAGTTTAGCAGAAATACCAAGCATGGCTCATTACTAAGATTTTAGCAATTTGGGTGCAACGTAAACATGTGACTGAATTTCAGCACGTACTGCATCTGGGTCACTGACAGCTACGGGGTGGTATTACATTTGATTGTTAATGAAAAGTATGCCTGTGTGCCAAAAAGCAGTGATGATGTCTGCACACCCCAGAACTCTGCAAACAGAAGCGGGGAGCGCAAGGAGTCAGTAACTCTTGAAAAAGTTAGCAGCCCTTCCCAGTACTTGCGATTTTGAGCTGGTTTTGTAATTTGTATCGGAAACAAAGCGAGTTATACTCGTTTGGAAAAAGGTAACTTTCTGACATCTTAATCGGATGACAGCATATTTTTTGTGTGTGAGAGCAGATAACATTTTGTCTTCTACATAATCTCAAATTAGATTTTTTTGAAGTAGGTTAAAAATACAGAATACCTTTTGTTGCATGCCATAAAGAACAATTTACACCAGTTCATTTCACTTTGCGGAGCAAGATCCTACTTCAGTAATGATATTTATCTTTTGCCATCCTAATGGCAATGTTTGCAGATCCAAACAAAGCATTTTGTTTCGAGAACGCTGGTTGTAATCCAGTCAGAGGATATTAAGCAACTTCCAGGATTAGACCCTTAGTGAAAGTTTGTTGCTTTAGTGTCATATTTCCTTCGGTTGGCTGTTTGAATTGTCCTTCTGTAGTTTTGCACCGGAGTATATCCTGTGCAAATAGGGAAGGGATTTTGACCTAGAAGGAGAGACCTCTTATTAGTGCGCATACTTTTCAATTACAGTAGCTATCTGGAGCATCTTGACATATGATAGATAGCATTGTTGCTGTATGGGTTTGATTCAACTCGTTACTTAAACAAGCAACCTCCCACCCTTATTTCTCAAGGAGAAACTGGAGATCTTTCTGATTTCAGGTCCTGCATGCCACTTTGGATGTATCCAACGTGTTTGTGGTGTTGCTGCTGCTGTTAAACCAGGCGCTTTGGGTGCATTTCCAGCAGTGACTCCAGCGCAAACCCCTCTCTCCCCCCAAACCCGGGTTCATCTGTGAGGCACCCAACGGCTCCAGCGCCCGCCGCGCTCGGGCAGCCGGCGCAGCGCTGGCGCGGATTAACGCGCCTCGCGTGGCCTTTAGACCTTCCTAAGGACGGGTTTAGTGCAGGAAAAAGAAATGAGGTTATAGGGGGTGGGAGAGGGAGAAGCGCGAAATGATCCGCGGGCCGTTCCCGCGTCCCCAGGGCCGGGGTCCCCTGAGGCGGCACGCGCTCGCGGGGTCGGGGCGCCGGCCGGGCCCCCGGCGCGGGGGACTCCGGC
>Ga0065711_1029494_pt1 | contig 35967 bp, 22 predicted proteins | sample Hoacrofraction12_FD_59098 | JGI IMG/M metagenome (GOLD analysis project Ga0065711, IMG submission 59098) | Hoatzin crop microbial communities from Cojedes, Venezuela - Epithelial fraction 12 v2 (version 2) | ecosystem: Host-associated > Birds > Digestive system > Esophagus > Crop | place...
AATTATCAAGTCGGTTCAAGAAACCTCAGTGCTGTATTCTGTAACAGAAATTGGCCTGGCAGACTTACCACCCTACCAGCAGATAGGGAGAACAACATGCTTTGCCAGTATTTTCCATTCCTTTCCACCAGCTGCATTCCTGTTCCCCTTTCCCTATCCTTTGCTCCTTGCCTGATCGTACATCCCACTCCAAACCTTGTCAGGCACTGCCTCAATCTCCTTCTCTTGTTCCTGAACTCGCTACCCTGTGATTCTTCTCCTGCCTTTCTACTTTTCACCCTTGCAGTTTTCTGGCTAGCCTTGTTCCAACCTAAACACCTGCTCCTCCCCACCTCTCTCTAGTGCCATCGGACCGCTTTTCCTGCACGGCCAGCAGCAGGTACCTGGACAGCATGGGAAGAGAGCAAGCCTCTATGCTTGTAATCGGTGTGCCTGGTGCAGAAGCAGCCTTGCAGAGACTGGAAGCAGCCAGGGAAACAAAGTCCCGCTCAGCCCTGGACAGGAGCATGCTCACTCATTTCATGGGAACGGTGAATCACACAAACACTGGTGAGCCCAAAGCATTTGAGAGGAAAGGCTTCTGCCTCTGTTCAGCCAAAAAACCTGCACAGAAACACAGCACACAAGTGCCAAATGCATCCCTACCAGCCATGAGCTAACTATGGCTTTTTATGTGGCTAATTTGGATGGCTTTTCATAGTGACAGCAGGAAGCATAGCTCTCAAACCAAATTCACAGTGTTCCCACTTTCAAATCTTTCATTTAAACCACAGTGGCTTTAAGCCATCCTTAGGAGACTGGTATCAAGGTTTTTTTCAGGAAGCAAAAGTCCCCATTACTTTCCCATGCCTCATTCTTCAGAAATTGGTCCATTTGCTGAAGATGAACAAAATAAAAAAAGGAGAGAACCTGGCAAAAGAGAAACAGAGGCCAAACCATTTAAGTCTAGCAAAGTTAAAGAGACCAAAACAAGGCTTTTTTAACAGGAAATGTTATGCAACCTTAATTATTTGCCATCTGCCTTGTAAAATTCAAATCAAGCATGAGAAGAATAAAATTCTCACTTGGGGTTATTTTATTATGCAAAACATCTTGGTTTTACAACATCATCACTGAAATGCTTCATGGAATTACAGCTCTAATTCACAGTGGCTTCCTCTTTATTGTGGACAGAGAAAACAAAGAATTCAGACCTCTAAGCCACATACTTCATTACAGCAGCCTAACCATGACAGACTGGTACCAACAAAAACAAAACAAATACCACTCTCTGTGATAGCAGAACTAAACATTTCATTTTGTGAAGGGTGTTTGAATTCGCCCCCATAAACACTGAGAACATGTTAACAATATTTTACATAGTAGTTGTGTCCCTGTCTTTAAAGAGTAAATGTTCTACAAGGATTGCTAGACTAAACTACAGCATACCATGCATACCTCTAGAACTTTTTATAGAACGTGTTTTTGGTGCCAATTCTTTTGTTTGGTCAACAAAAACACAGAAAAAACAAACTGTCAAATAAGAGTGTTTGTTGCAAGTGACTTAACTATGTCACTGCAATACTTGAAAATCCAATCGATTGCTCTGTAATGTGTATTAAATATTCCACTTCAGCATAGAAAAAAGCAGCATCATATAAAAATATACACATTACATAAATCGTGCAAAAAAAGAGAAATGGGATGATCATTCACCATGTTCCGAGTCATATTTCTGAAAGCCAAGGTAGCCTACACCAATGCCTGGCAGCCAGTGGTAACAAGTCCAGTAACTTCAGACAGGGTGGTTGGCTTCCCCTCTTTGTGCTTAATAGGTGAGGTGGGGATGGAAAAGTGCTCAAGACTGCTTCACTGTCAGGCAAGTCACTCAAGCGCTGTCCTCCAGCTCTTCCCTTTGCTCACGGGAGACAGCAGTCGAGAGGCTGGTTGCCAGAGCCATTAAGAGCCTTGCCCTTTTGACTGCCATTCCATAGGTAGACGGAGACTCATCAAGCCTGCTTCAATCCTTCATAAAAGTATTTTTCATCACAAAGGACTATAATACAGACTCAAAACGACCAACTCGTTGAGATTAAACACTAGCAAACTCCCACCAGAATCTCAGACGAGGCTTTTGTAATTAATGGAGCCTCACCAATTGCAAACAGCTCCAGACCACTGTATTCATGCTTTCCATCATTCTGGTAGTCTTCCACAGTGAATCAAGACTAGAATAATTTGCTATCCTGAGTTTCACTTGAGAACAGAGTATTAGTTCCTCATACCCATGCTCCATAAATCTACTTATACAGTCCTCATCCTCCTGTTGATCCAGATGACCACCAGGCTGTAGTTGCTTATATCCTGTACCTGTTTATCTTTCAAAATCCTATTTCTGTATGCATACCTGTCACACTATCCAGACTTGGACACTTGTGCTGCGAGTTAAAAATTATTTCTTCCAGAGCACACGTCATATGTTGCCACTTTATCTCAGGACATTGCTTCTCGGTAAACTCATGTCTCATCCATTTAATCTATGAGCAAGCAGTATTTTCTACACGTCTGGGCAGTCAGTAGTTCACCACTAGTGAGGTTCCAGACTACAAAGAGATTAAAACTCTATGGAATGTGACTAAAATAACATAATGCACATCCACTTTACTGCTTTGCCTTCATTCAGACAATGGAGGTTTCAAAGTTGATCACTTTGAAACAGTCACACTGTGTGTTGTTCCACAGCCCCTTGACCAGCACAGCCAGGCAACTCACAACATCATTGTCTGTGCTCTGAACAATTAGGATTCATATCACAGCTATACAACACAGGACACAATAACAAGATGCACTCTGTTTCTGTACAATACACTTTAAACCATTAGTTACAAAATCTCAAGTGCCAGCTAACTGACTTTCATTAGTGCTTACCTATTGCTGTGCCAGCTCTGCAATTAAAAAAAAAGCAAACACTAAAATGAACTTGTCAGCACTTTTTACTTCCAACAAGCATTTCTCTTGCTTTTAATAGAATATCAATGCCAGAAGCTAATGCAACTACAGACAAGCACTTTACAAAACCAAGGTTTGCAAGACAGCAGTTTAAAGGTGCCCTCAACCTTTACATCATCCACCAGTTCTCATCTGTGAGTAGTAGGTCCAGCACAGTGTGTCCCTTAGTTCATTGATCATCTGCATCAAGAGTTGTTCTGGAATGTACTGAAGTCATCTCCTGGTGTCTAGCACTCAGCTGCATGACCCTTTCAGAAGAGTGGATAAGAGACACCCATGAGTACTACAGCCTGTGACTGTGAGGCTCTCTCCAGCTGCCTAAAGCATCAGCTCCCCCTTCTCAACCAGGGGGTCTGCAGCAGACATTGACTACAGCATCACCTGCCCTCCCTACCCACAGGATCTCCACTGGCTTGCCACCTGCCCAAGGCAAAGCACCAATCATTCACGCCATTCCTTTGTACAGAACACAACCCCTACTCTCTACATCTCCACCCTATTTTTTCTGAAGAGGCTGCGTCCATACACTGCAGCACTCCACACGTGAGCTGTCCCATCAAGTCTCTGCAAATCCAGCGAGGACACAGCTCTGCAACTGTGCATGGACTTACAATTCCCCCGGCTTTTTCCCCAAGCTACATGCATTTGTGTACAGGTATTTGAGATACACCTCAATTCAAGCTTCTTTTACCGGGGACACATGAGAGCCTATGGTGTGTTGAGCCCACCAATGCCTACTGTCTAAGCAGCCCCACACAATCTTGGCCAGGAATACTGCGCCTCTCTCTGCTCCTGCTGCGCAACTGCTGTCACAATCGCTCTGTGACGGTGTGCTGCACATTCAGCCTGACTCTCCTGTCACGAGTCAGCCTTGCACAGCACCAGCGCAGATCCAAGGACACCAGAGGCAGCTCTCAGCAGATCGGGAAGCAGAACCCAGAGCTCCCATGCAAACCGAGCATGCCAACCACAAGCAGCAGCCCGAATGCCCCCCAGGCACCCTGCACTCACCCTGCTCCACAAGCTGCTGAGCCTGTTTAAGACACTCTGGGTCACTGCACTCCCTCCTAAGGAACAGCTAAATAGAAAATGGAAGCCATGCACAGGTGCCTGCTACTCCAGTGTGATACTTCCCACCACCCTAGCCCTACTGGGTCAAATATCAAGCAGATATATACTAAATAATCACCGCTTAGCAAACTCGAAAAAATCTTTATATACAAAATCACAGCAACTAACCCGAGTTTGCTCCATGCCATTTACCAGCTGAAATTCTAATGTAATTCCAGGAACAGGATTCCATTTCATGCGAATGCACCCTTTGCAAGACCAGGAGACTCTGGTGCCAGGTAGTCACTATCAAATCATAGGTTTGGCACTGTTAATGAAGGAGCTACGCTTCCCCTCTCTCTTCCCTCAGTAAATTTAGGCCTGGGGCTCCTTAGCTGACAAGCCCCATGCTATGCATGGTCTGACAAGCCCAGGAGTGGATTCCCTCACATACTGTATGTTTACTCTGCTGTCCATACTCGGCTTCACAAGCTGGGATCATGACAAGGTGAGTGGGAAAACTGGTATCATTCCTTTCAAATAGCTTTTTTTTTGCAGTAGGTTAGGAAAGGATCAGGAACAGTTTATTTCAGGGCCTGGAAAGCAGAAAAATAGATTATGAAAAAAAATAAAGCAACAAATACACAAGGTCTTCTGACTTCTTGTCACTGTAAAGCTGAGTATGAACTGTTAACATTAAAAACAGCCTTGTGATCTTCAGCGAGGTCTCAGGAAAAAAGTGATTGAGGAACTGGTTGTAGCCATCACAGTAAAACAAAGTAAAGGCCTTCCTTGCTAAATTATTTTCAGTGCTCTTGCACAATACAGACTATTTTGGTCTGGAATTATGCTGCCTGTAAAGAATATGAAGTATCCTAGCCACCACAGCTCTCTAGCAGCCTACTTTTAAAATTACTTACCAAGAGAAACACAATCCTTTGCCAACTGTTGAACATTTACACAGCTATAGAAAACTGTCAGATCTTTGGGCACGGCGATCCTTGCTTGGCACTTCTACAGCGCTTTGAACATCACCACCTGATTCCAGACAGGGCCACATCAGTGCCACCATGCTAAGCCAGATAGAAAGGGCCGAATTACCATCCATTTTTGAAGCTCCAAAGGTCACTAACAAAAACTAACACCAAACCCATGCATTTTCAAACTACATGTAATTAACAATAATCGATGTCACAGTGAACTGATACTCATACCTGCATAATTAGCAGTAGGTAGTCCTAGCCATCATCTCCTCCTAATCTCCTGCAAACGAAGAGCAGTCTAAGTTTAGCTATACCAGTTAAACCTCCTGCTATTGCTACTTCTAGATAAGGAATCAACTATAAATATGCAATATTAAATTCATTAGAGATTGTAGGGAGAAAATAGATCAACTTGCACTGTATATAAAAACTTTATTTTGTCTACATTTGAATTTATTTTGATGACATTAACAGTCTCAAACCAGTGAAATTTGATCCTGAGTTGGGAGTTAATTTTGAGACCCTTTTTTCCTGAATAAAGGTCACCTCAATTTCTGTTGATAAATAATGTGAAATAATAATACAAATTAAGACAGTCCAGCTTTTTCCCTGGCTTACCAGAAATTAATAAGATTATTTTAATTTTGGTAGAAGACTAGACGTATACAATTAAACTTTGCTAAACTTATGCACTTTGTTTCCACTTTTATGATGTGCATCACTTCATTCTTCTCCCCATGGTTGTGCTCGGTGTATACTGGAATACAGCAGTATATTTTTAAGGGCAAATCAGTATGATAACACCTCAAAAGAACAGAGTTCCCGTGAAGAGGGCAGACCACTTGTCAATTCCCTGTTTGGAAGACATTCAGGTAGTATGCTGAGTTACATGGGCCAGTGAATATGATTATTTGAGATGATAACTCTGCTAATATTGTGAAAAAAAAAAAGACAAAAAAACCTCAAAACCCAAACAACAACAACAAACCACATTCTAGGGGTTTACATGATCTTCCCCTTGGAAGAATTAATGTAATATGTAGATAACATGAATTTGTCTGTCATGTTCTCAGATCTGTGCTAGAACAATAATCTTCTAGGGATGTTCCAAGGAAATCTCTTAAGGACATGCTTGTGAGTCATCTGGTCAGGAGCTAATGAAAACTATGAATGGCTTTGGAAACTGTTCTTCTTCCTTAGCATCTAATCTGGGATTAGATATTGTAATGATTAAGAGACCCTAAGCAATCTGGGAGAAGGACACTGTACTCCAAGTAGTCCACACATCACACAGTGCTGCTGTGAGTCAGGCTATATGATGCATTCAGTAGGAAGCTAAATAGCTTACACTTCTGCATATGTTAAAAACATCTCTGCATAGTAGCAGCAACCAAAGCTCCTACCCTGGAAGCACTTCCTCCTTCACATATGCTTAAATCTGTGGCCTGTCTTGAAGCCAAGAGACCATTATGCATAAACTCAAGCACACTCAGACTTCATCAGAGCTGGATCTGAACTGACTGGGAGATCCATAACTGCTACAGAACAGACTCTTATTCTAGGTCTGTCTGGCAAAACAGGAAAGTAAGGTAAGGCATAGGAACAGACAGAACAGGTAACAACCATACCCTCCTCTGAGCTAGTTACGAACCAGAAGGAATTACAGTAGCTGAATGGAAACAAAATGCTTCTTCAATTTCAGTAATATAATCCAGAAATTTCTGAATGTGTCCCAAATTCCTTAGTGTCTAAGTGCTACTATAGGACTAGTTACCATTTTTCCCCAGAAAAAAACTTTTAAAACAAGTCTTATAAGAGCTTAGTTTTCTAAGCACATGAAACACTGGACAAATAATCAACTACAGTGTAATGTACATTTTTCACATCTACTCATAAAACTGCTTTCAAATGTATCTTGTATTGTTTTTAACAGATACTTTGCATGCCTGACGAGATCTGAAGCTCACTGCATTTCATGGATCATTAGCTATTAACAATTCCTACCACAAAACATTGCGGATACAAAGAGATTCCATCCCACCCCCTACCTCAGGATGCCCCTAATCCTACCATATAGATATGACAGCCCCTTACCCTACAGCTGCAGCAGCCAGAGGCAGCTCTGGCTGGGCCTGCTAAGAGGTGGTCAACCAGCCAACCACATTTAATTCACCACCAAAAGGCAACACACCACCAAAACTCACTGTAACACAGCAGACAGCCCAGGTTGTCATGTTCCACCCTACCCTTGGAAGCAAATGGTTGAGCATATTTGCATTTATATTCCTTTCCCTCCTTTTGTCTAAGCCATGCAAGTGACCTGAAGTAATAAGCATGGGCTGATTAATTGCTGTATGCGTTTTCTTCTGCGAAGCTGAAAGGTCAGTTGGGGTAAAAGCAAAGGGTGACATGACATACAATACTAAACACTCCTGTTTTTAAGTAGCCACCTTGTTCAATGAACCACACACAAACCAAGAAAGAGTTATTTTCACTACATGTGCTCAGGCTTAAATGCACCAGCTGAGAAACAGCTGCTGAACTACTAACTCTGAAGATGAAGAGAAAGCTTTATATGGGCCTCTCCTCCCCAGGGCTAAGCACTTAATGGCGTATTAAAAATGTAGACATCTTAGTCCAGATTTCTAAGGATTTAATCTACATTTACATAACAGTTGGCAGCTCTCTCATCTGTGGTTGGGGTTTTTTTGTTTGTTTGTTTTGGTTGATTTTTCTTCCTGGTCTTCATGAAACCATCAGCAACAGTGTACTTGCCTTTACAATTCTGTTTGTGAAGCAGAGCTGTCCAGCTGCATCGCCTCTTACTAACACTGCCACAGATGTTTGTACACTGCTGGGTATGAGGCCAGAGATGTACAAATAGCAGCAACCATGCCAAAGTGGTTTAATCTGAGATTACATTTTAAAAATATGATTTCAATACTTTCTATGACATGATTTTTGTTACACTATTGCTGTATTTGTTTAGTATTGAAGTGTAGACAAACCTACAGTGTACGTTTTCCAGAAGCACTTCATATTATGCTGATTGTGGACTAGCTGAAGACGAAACTCAGTGAGAAGAGTAAGGCAACACTGAGTTAAATCAGAAAATTTTAAAATTTCAACGAACAAACAAGAAACATTTCATTCTCCTCGTCAAAAGTGATCCTCCTTGTTTCCACAAGGTAGAGAAAATTTACTGTGAAGAGGTTTCAGTTCCAGTAACAGAGTCCACAAAGCCCCAAAAGCTAGCACTGAACCCATTCCTAGTTTTGCCATCAATAATATCATATTCTGTCTTTCCACAGAATTAACGAGACAGCAAGTAAGAGAGCTTTGAATCTGGCAAAATGATTATACAAATCAGTTTTTCAAGGATGTAATTATCAAATTCTTAAATCACTGATTTCAGAGGCTGTAACAAGAGAAGGCATGTAAGCAGGCAGACCTGTGTAGATTAAGCAATGTACATGTTATTTAAGAGAGTTGGAGAAGGGGAAGGAAATCATGCCTCTGCATTAGCATGCAGAGCCCTGGACCCATTCACCACATGGTGAGGGAAAGCCTTTCTAAAGGAAAAAGCAAGCAGAAAGCAGACCTCAGCCTTGGGAAAAAGACGGGGTCGAAATTCTTTGCTCTGTTTCCTGCTGTCAGTCTTTCCACATCCTTCTCCATGTCCAGGAGACAGTAGTAGCAGTGTTTAAAAAAGGGCAGATGTTGATGCTAATACACATTCTACACTACACCAGCCCTAAAACACTCTTTGGCCATTATGTCAGCCAGCTCCAAGGCTGAAGCAGTGAGGCAAGGTTCTGAAAAGTATAAACTCTATTCCTTGTCTTGTTTTTATTTTACAGGTGCTTCTTTTATTGCAAATATACATATTTCGCCATGACTAGACAGAATAGGTAAAATGTTTTTTTCCAGGACAGATGAACAGGCTTCATAAACCATGAGTACACCACCCACTCCAGGCTGACAAACTGAACAAGGTCACACTAGCACACAGAAGGCTCAAGAGCATGCACAAGTTTGCAAGCTTCATTAAGCAAAGAGAGCTTGCTAACACTGGCTACAAGGCTTAGGGAACCAGGTCTCACTTGGCCACTGTGTGAAAGCTGCAGAAAGTACCGAAAGGGCCTAACTCTTCGACAGCTTGGAGTGTCACAGCCTCATTTACAGGTCATGTTTAGGTGTATAATTTTGGTCTTCTGTAGTCCTATGGAGTATCATCTTTACTTCTATGTATGCATTCAGGCTATTAAAGTCTGCATGATTAAGAGCTACATTTGCACTTCATACAGCTGGGGGAAAGACTTGGTTATGATTTAATCAAAGTTGCTAGAGTGCCCCCTCCAAATCTGTCCTCAGAAGACTATCAGTACCTCTCTGCCTTTATATGAGTATAGATTAAAGCAACAGAGATGAGGTATTAAACATGGCACAAAACAACAGCACACTTCAGCAGAAGTACACTGTATTTTTCCTCAGCTATAAGCACACAAATAATTGGTGGCTGTAACACTACCAAGTTATTTCACAATAACCTAGCTTCCAAACTACTCATCTGGCAGGCCCAGCAGCAATACTCCTTATTCAGGACATTCCTAATGGATCTAACACATTCAAATCTCCTGCTCCCTCTCCCAATATCCCTCTTAATGCACTCTTTGCTTGCTCTGCAGTTCGATGCAGTAGTCTAGCTGAAGCAGCATTAAGAAATTGAGAACAGGGGCATGTCACCAAGCCGAAAAGCTCTCAGTGAGTAGAGTGTGGTAAAAAATCTGACTGTCACATCACCAGCTTTTTAAAGATCAAATCTAGCACGTGCCAGCATGCCTAACAGCAACCTGTCACTGAAGTCCAGAGAAACTCAGCTTCTTGAGTGACTGCATCTTCAAGATCAGCTCTCGCCTCCTACGTGCCCTCTTAAGAATTGCCTAGAGTTATCCTAAATTTTATCAGTAAGCAGAAACACTCTCAGAATACTAAGACACATTCTCATATGCGTATGGTCTCGCTAAGATGATGCCAGATTTTAATGTGTCATCAATAAACTCGTTATTTGTACGCTTGCCGTCTTTCCCAAGCTTTTTTTGCAGGTATTAGAGCAATAAACTAAGAACACTAAAGTAGGCTTTGCAATAAGAGCCTTAGAAACACCAGATACTGTGAACTACCAGCTTCAAGGACTTCTTCAGCTTTGAGTGAAGAACCTCTGTGGCATCTCTTGAAAGTCTTCCATATCCTAGCATACATTTTATCCTCCAACTTGCTAGGCAGGAACTACACTGAGTTAATGATAACCAGGGAAGCATAAGGAAGCTTGGAATGCATCTTCAGAGACCACGTTAAAAATTTTATGTCTAAAAAACAGGCTTCACTACCCCACCGTTTGGGTCCTTTCTTTACCTCCTGTATCTTAAGATTTCTCCACTGTCAACACTCACATAATTTCAGCCCCTTCAGTGCTGCAGGTGGTAACAAAATTGAGTGAGAAGGCAGGCACAAATGCTTGAGTACTTCTGTGGAGAACTGACAGCAGAAGACAACAGTGGTGCACATGCATCCTCGGAGCAGGTGGGCAGCACCCACTGAGGCTACACTTGGGCTGTGCTCTTCCTGTCACTGCTGAACAGAATATATTCCCTTGAAATGTATGTACTTTATAAATAGATAGCAGAAGAGCCAGAACAGGTTTTTGTATTTGCCAAGTTTAAATACATTTTGGTGTAAGTGAGATGTTAACCTGAGGAAAGACTGTTACTTCTGCCTCTAGCTGGCTCAAATTAATCTCTGGTTAACTGCTGGAATTCACCAGGGAGAAATTTTAGCTACTGAGTGAATTAACTGTAAAGACTTAAATGTGTGTCAGCACTTAAACCTTCCACTCATTTGCCTCCTTTTACCATTAAAAAAGTGCAGGAAACAAGCACACTGAAATAGTATGCCTTTCTTCCATTAACCACCAGCTATATTAAATTATTTCCAGCTATCTGGCTAAGAACACCAATGCTTTGTCACCATCTCTAGAGACACTACTGTAGTTCTATAGATAAAAAAGCCAGCTGTCCTTCTAAACAAAGAGCAAGCATGCTTTAGTTCTCTGTAAGACTAATACCAACATCGTCCTCCTCGCCTCAGTCCTGTCCCCAAAGTGTCCCTGGGTTATCCTTACATAGAGTTAAAACAAAGCTTCAGTCTGAATCCTGCCTTCAGTTAGGCAGTTCAAGTGTTTACACGATTTGAAGTTAAAGAAATTAGCTTCCTATCTTTCTTCCCTTACAGCAGAAAAGTTTGGAAACAGTTAACACCAACTCTATATATTCCAATATAACCCGAAAAAAGACATATAATACAACGCATAAACTGAAAGAAATAAAGCTAACAGACAACTCAACATCCGGAGGGACTCCACAGTTCCCTGCAGCCTTTTTTTTTTAAAAAAAACAAAACAAAACAACAATAACAGAAAAACAAACCACAAACACCACAGCTCTGAAATAGCTTTTCACTTCCAAATTCAGTGATCCATCCCTGTGTTATGACATTGATGCCAGCACCAGGTAAAAGCCCAAATCCTAGCGTGGGATTTTAACTCACCGTAGCCATCTGTTTCAAGAGGATTATATGGATTTTTTTTTTAAAGTGCTAGACACATTAAAAATAGCAGAGAGTCATTTCAAATGCTTTTTCAGCTACCCTGTGTTAAAAATATCACCTAAGCTTGAAAGTCAAAGCTACATGACCCTGTAAATCTGCTGCGCCTACTGATGCCCCCTGAATCTTAAAAAAGCCCAAATCCATAATATTGTAAGAGTAGAAGTACAAGTAGCAACCATTTATTAACATCTCCACGTTTGTTTTTCATGAGTAAAGGAAGCATGTATAGGCACTGGTTAAGTCTCAGCTACCCTCAGGCTTTCATTTAATAGCATAATTATAATTTCCAAAATGGTAGAACTTAAAAACACCATGGTTGGGGTTTTTTTGACAACTTAATACTGAAGTTTTCCAAAGAACGTTTGTTACTAAATTTGAAAGTGTCACTTTGCTTCACACATTTACTGCATACTTTCAAAGAACAAGCTGTGTACTCATTTCATGCAGGTGAATAAATGTCTTTTTCCAAGATGTTTTGTTGCAGACAAACATGACTATTTCAAATCTTTTACTGCTTAGAAAAACACACAGTAGTTCTGGTTCTTTTCCTTCGGACTCCCGAAACAGATCTGATTTCCGTCTGAGCTGGGACTTGCTCTGCATGCATCAGAAAAAATTGCTTCCATCCAATCGCAACAGGCAGAACAAGCAGCAATTCAGTGACTACTCCATTCATATTCTGATCTACGGATTTTCTTTTCTCCTTTTTGACCAAGGAATCTGTACACCTTTTTGTAGGCAAAACAAAGACCAAAGGAAAGAAGCATTAGCATTCCCAACAAGTGAACAACCTATTTGATCAAATGGGAGTGTATGATGGGCTTCTCATCCCCGTAATACCACACCTCCCTAACCACAAGCAGGGACACAAGTGAAGTTATACTTCATTACATGACCCCTAGTTTTGAAGAGTCATGACAAACAGCCAAACTTTCTATTTCATAGGAATGGCACCTCCAGTTGCCATCTTTCTGTTAGTACAGATGTGCTTCACAACTAGGCCAGGGGGGCAGGTAAGACAAGTACTTAGGAGATACATTCACAGGCACACTTCCATATGCAAAAGCCACTCTAAGCCTCCTCTCCCTCCCCTTGCATCATTTTACACAGCCTTGGCCTCTGCTTTTGCTTCCCATTAACTGCTGGTTACTGTACATACGTTGTAAAAATTGTAGCAGCTCTGACTTTGTCGTGTACTTATAAGCAGTGTTACAACACTGGATAACAGCAAGAGAAGTCTATAAACCTCACTTTGTAGTATCTTCCTCATTGTAAGTACTGAAGAATTTGATACTAGCTGTATATTTTTCATTTATATTAAAATAGCCCCAAAATATAGGGATTTTCTTTTTAATTTGGTAATTCTATCATTATGTTTATTTTTGAACATAAATAAAGAAATCATATCAACATAAGTTATAACAGCCTTAAAGGTTTGCGTTGTTTTCTATCAATTCATTCAATCAAGGCCTTATAACAAAATGCTATCTCTGTTCACATGCTCCAGTAATGTTTTTCTTATTACATTTTACTTCCATTTCTACTTTGCAACATTATCTGATAGCTGCAGAATTCCACTGCTTTTGCAACCAATATTAATAATTCAGATGAATTCGATTTCCAAAGATTTTGGCCATGACACAACAGATTAACGCAACAGCTTTTCACATCTGAAGTTCCCAAATATGTCGGAAATAAAAGTGAGGTAGGTGGTCTCAGCTTACTTCCACTGCTTATTCCCCTCACAACTACTCCACAGCTCAGCATCCCCTTCCCTCCCCTCCCTAAATTCTCCACTCCCAAGAGAAAAAGCCTGCAATCTAAGCTCAGTAATAAAAAAAAAGGGAGAAATTCTTGTCATCATCAGGGAAAAGAGTTAAGTGTGCATGTACAGTAGTAAGTCATCAGATAGTGCTAGCAATCCTTTATTTCCAGGCACACTAAGTTTCATTTGCCCCATTTGATCAATACATTCAAAAAACCCTAGATAATTCATTGTCATAACTTCACAACATGATTTGGAAACTAAAGAACCTTCTACTCAGTGCACTTTCAGAACAATCCCAATATGACAGCCACAATTTAAGCAAAAGAAAATTGCAGACATCAAGTCAGGCAACATTTACTAGGACCTCTAATTGTGCACGAGTGCAGTGCGCATGCAACCTGTGCTGGGGCTACGCTCTCTAGAGTTGGACCGTAGGATGGGCAAGCACCTATCGATCACTGCTGTGTGCTGGGGCAGGCAGCACAACTTAATGCAACACCTGGAGGTGCTGACCCCTCAGTCTGCAGGATATATGCTGTCTTCCACCCCTCCATGTTAACTCTAGAGCACAACACACCAGAGAGCAATTGTCAAAAAAAATACTGCTGCAGCTGATACCTGGTAGAGAAAAGCCACATCTCTGTGTGGAGTCTGTGAGCTGCCAACAACATAAGCGGAAATAAGGGTCAGGTAAGGGTGCTGCACAGAGAAAGCATGATAGCATCGAGCTACTATTCAATATCGGGCTACTTCCACATATGTTAACTAGCACTTACAACAAGGGAGAAAAGCAATTCGTTTATTACTTCAGAGATAGTTCATAGCAAGCAAAAAGGGCACCCACACCGCATAACCCAAAGTTTCAACACTAAACACAGCAGGCAACCACTAGAAAGGAAAACAGACCTGCTGAATGACAAAATGAGGAAGTAAAAAAGCATCTTATTCAGAAGGATTTTTTAAAAATAATTTTTGCTGATTTAGTCACCAGAAGATAAAAGTGGAGGTAGAAGCGAAAACACAAACTAATATTCTTGTTTTCACGCTCTGCATGTACAAACTTGAATAACTAAAGAGATTAAGAGCTACACAAAGCTCTACTAATTCCCCATTCGGGGAACAACTCCTCACACAGAACTTCCACACTGCGGAACGTCTTTCTCCAGTTGTCTCGCCGAGGGCGGATGAAGGAAAGAAAACATTCTGATACCAAAGTTGCTAAAACACAACATCCCAATCCCCAAAGTAGTAGTTATTTTAGCAAATGTAGTCCCTAGTTTATGTAAAGGATTATTACAAACAGGCCCGTTCCTGTTCCACATATTGCCATCCTCAGTTTCCATCAGTCTCGCAAATTTGAAGTTAAAACTAATTAGACTGAACGATGCTGTGAGCAAGTAGATAACTAACTATATATCAAGAGTATGGCCAGTTACAACTAGTTACAAACAAGTCAAATAAAAAATTTGGTGTTTTGAAAAAAGAAAACCTCAGTAGTGAATTACTTAGTTATAAACAGCAGATACCAAAGAAAGATAAAACCTTCAATTTGATAATGTATCTTAAAAAAATCAACTCAAAAGATCAGTGTACTCAGAGACCACTCTTCTGCAACCTCTGGCATCACTCAGACATCTTACAATTAATCAGAAAGTGAAAGTACAAAGGAAAAACACTACATGCATCCCATGGCTAGAGACAGTGTTTTCCATTTACAAATTATAACTGGGAAGCCATTTAAAAGGATTTTTTCTGTAAATATGAAGAGCGAGATGATACTTACCTATTTCGTCCATTATATTCAGTACTGTACACTTATTTGCACTGCAGAGGTCTACTGTGAATCCATAGGATGATCCATATCACCCCGTATGCATGACTTCAGTCTCCCATCCCACATTTAAAAAATTCAGGGCAGCAATTATGCAAACCCAGACTAGAAAGGAGGCGGCGTCACAGAAGGAAAAGGTGCAGCTTCAGAAAGCCTCAAACATGCATGCCATCAAAATATCCTTATGAGGTCAAACCTGACCCACTCTCTCCATTTCTGGCCCAATATCTGATCAAAATGGAGTTTGTCACATCCACAGCATCACGAGATTATATACAGGGATAGAGAGGGGGAGAAGTCTGCCAAGCACTTCCCGGTGCTCTGCGTCAATAGATCTGGGCTTAGCCTCTGTTAAGCAGCTCAAGCCACCGGTTATTGGCGCTGGCAGCTGTCTACCACACTGCCCCACTTCCTATTTCAAAACACACTGCCTGGGAGCAAGGCCTTGGTCAGTCAGCTCCAACCTGCCTCCAAATAAAACAGAGAATTTGGACAGTAGAGCCTCCATGTCTGCCTTGGACAGTCCTTCAAAAGTTTAGAATACCCCACCCCCCTTTTCAAACAGCTTAGTGTAAAGATCAGTTACAGCAATACTAAAAAACCCAACATGCACTTCAAGATAGAAAACTAAATTAAAACAGGACCTTGGGTTTAGTGGAGGATTGTTCCGCACGTACATGAGCACATTGTTTTCTTCAGTATTTCCAAGATTCTAGTATTGGGTATACTATGCAGCATTTTAGCATTTCTTGGACATCAAGTCAATTCTTGACGTGTTTCTATTGGCTTGCTAACAAATGAGGCTTTTCAACAAGTGCAGTATATTCATTAATGTCAACACTTTGTCCAATATTACGGCAAATCAGTTACTAGCAGCTTAACAGCAACTGCTATATTACTTCCCCCATCCTCAAAACAAAAAAATGCTAATAGCACATTCAACCCAGACTAAGGAACACCTGTGCTACAGTTTCTTGTTTTCCATGTCGTGTTTTACTTTGCATTGTAAGATATAAGACACATCTATGTAATATGCTCAGATGTAATTCTCTGAAATTCCCACATTATAAATTTTGTTACAAAGTAATTAAAATCAGATTTGTCACGCCAACAAGATTGTGCCATCATTAGACATTGGTTTCAATACCAACAGCTTATTAACACTCTGGTTCTACAACAATAATTTGTTAAGACATAACTACTCTACTCACGTGTGGCATAAGGGCATCTCCCACCCACTCTGCATGCTGGCTAATCCACATGTCCTTAAAAAGGCGCACAGAAGTCAAAGCTCTGTCTTGTCACCACTGTCAAACACGGGCTGCAACACGAAAAGCAGCCTTGTGGCTATGATATGGCCAGGGAGCCTGCGAGAGGGGGACTGAGCCAGAGCCCTCCCGTGTAACCGTAGCAATGGCAACCCCAGGAGCACTAACCCCACTTAGCCTCTCAACCTGGATCTGTACCTTTAGATGAAAACGTTTCTATTCTCAGCTCTTTTTAGCATCTCATTTATTCAAACCATTGGCTCAGATGCAAACATTCTCTTCCAGCCCCACAACTGGTACAACTAGGTCCAAATTTTTGCTAGGGGACCTGAATACCCTGAGGTAGAAACAATAACTAAGGCTCTAGAGCTCCTCCTGTGAAATTGTGAGCCTGGAGCAACTAGGTTTTATGGAATATTAGGGAGGCAGATTGCTAAACACTGTGTTGAGCTGCAAATGCAAAATAGAGTGTAAGCATTAATTATCTTTGATTATGACTACTCAAGATAAATTATCATTAATTCTATCATCCTTGTTCAGATGATGAGCAGGTAACTTGTTCTGCAAGTGGTCCCCTTGAGGCAGAGCACAAAGTATCAAAAACACACAAACAAAACCAAAACCAAGCTCATTCACAACATATCCAAAAACACCCCACTGATACTGACTGTAAAACAGATTTAAAAACATAAGGAGAGAACAGGTTAAACTAACCCCCCCCGACTACAATGGTTCTAAAAATACAAAGCTGTGTTTGTGTATTCCGATACATTCACATTGCAGTTCAGATCACACGGCCTGACGAGGTAAAAGCTATTCTGTCACTGACATGTAAGGTAAATAACTTGCTAACTTACTTTCTAATATACAGTCCACTGAGCTTACAATTACATAAAAAAGAAAAATGAAAACTCATGCAGTCAAGCATATTAAATTTGTATGGGTTGTAACATTATACACAGCTCTTTTTTTAAAAACTGATACTTTTTTTTTTTAATCCAAACCACATCATTCACCCTTAAATCAGTCACATGCACAGCATGTATACACTGAGCATATGCCATCCTTCTCTAGTACTGCCAGACAAAAGCTACATCGCCAAAAATAGCCACACTGTGCTAGGGCTGCTGCAGAGTGCCCTAGATACATTTAGGCCATGAAGACTGAGCAGCCCTGCCGCAAGGAAGGGTTAGGCACTAACCTTCATATAATAGGCCAGGGCTGAAACGAGGAAGGAAGACGAATTTCCATCCCTGAAGTTAATTTTTAATAAACATGATTTAGCCGAGTTTAAAAGGGAGAGTCATCTGAAAGCTATTTCCATGCAGAGCTGGAATGCCTGTGTATATACACAAAACGTAACGGGAAAAGGGTGTATTAAAATACTTGGCACACGTTTTCTATTAAATAGTCAGTAAAGAAAACTGTGCCTTTTTAAAAAAAAAACATGAAATTTTACAGAGTTGACTTTATAAGACTATGGTCCCAAACTTTGATAGATGTTCTCCCTCTTCGGTTTCTCAATTATTTTTTAAATGTGGTTTCTTCCTATTCTTCTCTTTTTGCAGAGACTAGGAAAAGCTAACAGTTGAAGTTTTTTCTAGATCAGGTAAAATACCATATGTTAGAAGAGCTAAACAAGTAAAGATCTGTGTGCTAAGTGTTTAGAAGGATCAAAGATTGCTCACAGCTTGGTGTGCCAGATAGACCTCCTCAAATCCCTCATCAAATTTTAGGCTAAGTCGCAATTTATATTTTTCCACCATCCCAACACTCCAGTCAGCGTGTTAGGAGGCAGAATCTTGAAACAAAGGACATGAGTGTTACAGCACTGCAATAAAAAACACAAAATACACTTATCCATGATAAAGCAGGTAACAATAGGTAATGTAAGGTGTTAAATGAACGAACAAGCTAGTGACATCCAAGAGTCATCCTCATAAACTTAAGCCATTTCCTTTCAACAGACTTTTGATGCACTGGAACGGTGACAAGTCTATGTTTCCCAGTGAAATACTGAGCTTGACTAGAGCTAGCGCACTGTAATCACTGCAGTGGGCAGGACAGTGGTCTGTCTTTCTAATGCTATCCTCCAAGTTACCTCTGAGGAGGAAAGCTCAGTCTGACTGAAGAGCTCATTGCCTATGTCAACTGACCAAGGCACAATGGATTTCCCCACATTAGCAGAGGATTGCCCTAGACCAGCAGGCAAGGCTTCACCTTCAGCCAGATGAGCAGCAGAAAATCAAGAGCAATCTCCACCCACATCCTGCACCCCTAACAGGCTTGACTCTGCAGCTGGGCCTTGTTACATTGCCCGAGAACCACTCAGCGTTCAAAAAAGCTGGAGACATCTCTTTAGCTAACACAGTCTTGGAATCCCACATGTTAAAGTTCAGTCATCAGCCTTAAGTGTAAACATTAGCCTACATCATCACAGTCCTTATGAGTAACAGGACAGCAATGCAGTATTTAGTTAGCAAGCTACTGTTACAGCTTGATGCTTAACTTTCTAGACCTATTTCTACAAAGGTTCAGCACAGAAAGCATCGAACAGAAAAGAATGGGAAATCATTCAAGTAGCAGGCAAGACTTGGTCCTCCTGTCATTCTGCATTTCTGACAAAGCTATAGCATGCCTAGGGGGCAATGTGTAAAAGCAGCAAGCTGTTCCTGCTCTAACCTGTCTTCACAAAGAGGGAGAGGGCTTGGGGAAAAACATAAGTGCCAGAAAACCAAAGAACCGCTGAAAAATTCAACGTTATACTCTGCTGTCTATCCTAAGGAAGAAAACTTTGGCAGGTTGGCACTTTGTAATATTGTCTGAAAAGAGTATAATTCAGTCAGTGCTGTCAAACAGCAGTAGAAAAACAGTTTTGGCGGAGATTTCATCATCATTTACATTCTCTGGACTAGCTCTGCTTCATTGTGGCTTTCATTATATTGACCATCGTCACAGAGTGTGACCCTAAATTTAACTATTAAAAGAGAATACCACTGCTACAACAGTTTTGTACAACAGTTTTTCCAAGTCTTAACAAAGACTTTCACTCCATCACCTTTCAGAGTACTCTAAAAGGATCTACAAATGGTATCTTAAAAACATTGTAAATGTAGGAAACTGTCCATGTGAAGTTTTCATCATATTTCAGTCTACTAGTACTGAATCAGAAGGCACTGATACATACGTATATATAGCTACTACATATAGCTTAGTATTTAGGAACTTGGTCCCCCCCAGCCTCTACATATGCTCACATTCGTGAGAACTGTATAATCCTGTGGAATTAAATCCAAATAGAAGTGTCATTCTTTCCATTGGCTAAAAATGTCTCCATAAGTCAACCCATCAGTTATTTATCATATATGTACAGAGTTACTAATTTTTTTCCTATTCTTTACATGCCAAAACATAAATGGATATTTTTCATTGCTTCTTTTTTGGCAACCAGGAGGCAGTCACATTTATGGGACTGAAAATTCTCCTGACAAGACATATGCTTCCACTGTAGATTCAATGTCCTCATGAAATTCTTTTAGTACATCAACAGAAAAAGCTCTTGAATATCTGAACAAGTAGACAACTTCCTTCCCCCACCCACCCACCGCTGTAATAACGTAACCCACATTTTTTTCTGTAGAAGTCGATATTCACAGTGGCACGAGAATAAGCAGAAGTCAGGGCTCCTTGACTGTACTGTTCACTTTGCTCCTGGCCCACTGTGTGAGCTCTGTCCTTCCTTTATCCTATTCCTTAAAAAAAAGTTTATTTTTTGTTTCTCAAAAAAAAGGTTTTGTGACTCTTAATTGGTTTCATTTTTTTTAATGCTTTGGTGAAAGTCTCCTTCACCTGTATCATGCAGGCCTGCAAATGCATGCACAGGGCGATGCCCTCACACGCAAAAGCAAGCTAGTATATAAATACCAAATAGAACAATGGCTTAAGACCACAAAAGACAATGTAAAGATCCCTTCTGCCCTTTTTGAAAGTTTTACCACTTCCATGATTGTCCCGGAGCAACCTGTGTAGGGAAAAGAATAGCCAGGAGAAGAGAACAGCAGGGTAACTGGCTGGCAGCTGGCAGGTACTAGAAGTGCTCTGGGGTTCCCTTCCAGGAAGCAGAACAACACGTCTGATTCCTCACGAGTTTTTTGCTAGAACAAGACTTGTACATGACCCAGGTAGTCCGAGAAGTTTCATCTGGTGCTGAAGAAAGCCCTCTGTGCCCAATAATGTGATCCAAATGTGCAGAATAAGCTTTTTTTTAAAACCCATAATTACACACTGGATTACACAGTTTTAGCGAAGGAATTTGCTTCAACTGTTGTTATGAGCCTTAGGATGCCAGCTTGGTTTCAAGCATTTCTACAGTAAAGTGTTCTATAATTGTACGCATTTGGACTTCAGTTAGGCCTATATCCATACAATACATATTTTTTTAAAATCAGCTGTTTTGATGAATAATACGGTTGAAGGAATTTACCGAAGTCTGAGATTTTCTTCTCTCCTACCCAGTGTGCTGGAGGAGGAGAGAACTTAGAGAGTTACTCCACACATTTATGTACCTAAGCAATGATGCCTGATACACTCTTTAGTATGAGGGTGTCAGGAGTCACAGCTTCCACTGTTGAGCAAAAATAGGCAAGTTTCAGTTACAAGACATTAGCGTTAAGCAGCAGTGTATGTAGACTTCATTAATAAGAATGAAAACAGGGGGGCAGAATCCAGAAGCTTGAAGTGCCATAATGCGCATTTAAGTAGTGTTAAGCAAAGAAAAATATTTATATTTATTACCATCATTCTAGAGTTCCTACAAGTGCAGACTACAGCAGCTAAAGTGGACATAGGACCTTCAGCTGACAGTTCAGGGGGTAAGCCATTTTCCTTAGGAAATGCATAAATTTTCCAAAATAATGTTTGAATGTAGAGTCACAAATGTTCCACCTGTAATTACTGTACAGTATCCATGGTATACATGTACCCTTTTGAAACACTGTCCATTCACTTTTATTATAAGCACATCTGTATCTAGATGCGACTACTCACCTGCACTCTTTTCTGCAAGAACTGTCAGGAATTGCACCTTGCACGCTGGTGCACTGTTCCTCCAAGCTAGTCCCCTTTTTCCTAGCAAACAAAACGCTGTGGGAAGAACAGTCTCTTCCGCGCTTGGCCAAGCTGTATGTTTGGCAACTCTTTGAGGAAACAGCTCTGAGCTGAGGAATTTGGTGAAGGTTTAGAAAACAGAGCCATACTATCAAAGACAGCAATTACTGGAACAGTGAACAGAGCCTGAACAACTGTGTAGCAGTTAAGTATTTGATTCAGTAGCGAGAGTAAGTACCTCATTACTCCCTAAAGTGGTATTTCAGGCAGTTAGTAAGCTGCTGCCAAAGCCTAGTCTTAAAGCAGCAGCCTCATTAGCACAAGTTAAAGTACATGCCATATAAAGAAAAAAAGAAAAAACAAACCCCAAAAAGCCTCCAAAGTTAGCCAGTAACTTTTGGAACCAGCTCACTATTAAATAACTCAGACTTCAGAGACTACACATGAAAGAATTGAGCGTACCGCTTAACTTTTTTATGATACTGTCTCTTAGGCACAGGCATCAGTACAGTCACTTCTAGCTTATGTTTGAAAGTGCTGACTCCTTACATACTGGATGATATTCACAATCCATTATTTTAACGCTTCTCTCTCTCTGACTCATCATGCATCGTTTGCAATAAAATAAATGCAGTGGAGTCAAATCCAGTGCCAGGTCCCCAGAGCTTAAGCAGTGCAGCAAATCAATAGTATAGCTGCAAAACAATCGAGATATTTACTGGCAAAAGCATAAGAACAAATCCAAGGAATCTGGACCTAGTCCAGCATGGTGTCTCTCCAGTTCTTGTAAATGCAGTTTTGATCTTTGTGAAACTCTGAAACACGAAAGTCAGAAGAGCTAGATGGTACACAAGTAGATGCTACTCGAAGTAAATAGCCTGCAATCTTCTGGAAAGCCCAAGTAAGTAACCATTTCAATAAAGAAACTCCAGGTGTAAAAAAGGAAGATTTCAGCAATAAAAAAAATACAATTAAAGTAGAAATAACTCCTCTTCTTCATAATGTCTTTCTTCCCTGTGCCAGACACTCTGAACCTATGTCCCATTAAATCCTACAGAGCCCTGTTCTCTGATGAGTGGCAGGCTGGGTGCCTCAGGACTGAAGCCCTTTGTTGTTCCATCCAAGCGATACCAGGCTGTGCAGGAGCAGCACTGCCGGCAGTCCTGCCAGCATGCCTCAGCCCTGACTGAGCAGAGGGATGATTCAGACCATTTTACAGGTGCCCTGCTCCAAACTCCCTTTCTGCTAGTTCCCTGACAACATAGTAATTCCCCACCTTCCAAGAAAAGATTTTTTTTAAAGTAATTACTCCATTGCAAAATTGTAACACTTTTAATAGTTCTACTATTTTGAGACATGACTGAAAGTGACAGCAGGATGTACAGATTCCCCATTAATTTGAAAGATACCGATCCAGGATTCAAAGGCTGATGAGAAATTTGCACCAATGTATTCAAGGCAGTTTCAGGTACTACAGCTATATGTGTCCTTGTGTCTTGGTTTCGGCTGAGACAGATAATTTTCCTCCCAGTAACTGCTGTGTTTTGGATTTAGTAAAAGAAGAATGCTCATAACACTGATGTTTTCAGTTGTTGCTACAAAATCAAGGACTTTTTCCAGTTAAACCTTGAAATGCTGGAAGCTTTCTTATTCTTTGAAATGGATATTGTATGGTTATTTCTTTCAGGCAAGAATTAGACCACTAATTGTTTACGTGCAAAATGTGGTTCTGTTCAATAAAGCAAGAGAATTCCAGAACAGGGCAGTAAGTGCTTTCAGTCCATTACCAAGAGAAAAAGGTAAGTGCTCTAAGGCTGAAAATAGGAGGTCAAATTCACTACTTTTTCAATTTACTTCACTTCAGAAGAATCACAACAGGGACAAAGTAGGCCCAGCCTTTTTAATGGTTTTGCACAAGTCTTCTCATGCACCTTCTTGCAAAACAAACTTCCTGTAACATTCCTCACACATAGCACATCTTCTTATGGTACACTTAGCTCTGCACTACCCATGAGTTACAACTACATAGGACAGGATTACAGTTGTGCAAAACATTTGCAGCTCTGAAAAGAGCAAGCCATTCAGTTGCAGCTATCCCATGCAATACTTTAAATACTTTAAGGTCAGTAAGCCTTGTTTTTATCTCATACACTTTAATTCTCAGTTTCAACTCCTATTCAGAGAGGGCTTTATTAGAAGACCTTTGGAAGATGCTTTAAAGACTAAGAGTGCACATGAAGTCTAGCTTTTCTCTGCTCACTTAACTCCTCTAATAGGCGGGCTCCAAGTGATACCATGGGACATCTTTCCAGCTGTGACAGCAGACTACACAATTCAGTGTTCACCTCTTTGTAGAGTTAATTACTGCAGGCAACAGCCTAGCACGGTTCTTCCCACTCTTTCAGAAGGAAAGTACTTGATTTAACAGGGCAAGAACAGGATGCGGAATCACTGTCTGCAAGCTTTGCATTTGATTCTGCCAAAGCTTGTGATGCAATCTATAGTGTAACCTCTTCCCACACTCCAGCTGGCATTAGTAATTTGCCTATATTTGTATTTGTTTAGAGACAGTGTACCTTTGGAAAAAAAAAAAAAAAAGAAGAGACCACAAACCCTCATCTCCCTCACAGATAAGTGCTCCTACTTTGTTTTCCTGGGGGTGGAGGAAAGCCTTAGTGATACACACCTATTTTCTTTCTCAAATGATCAGATTTCAAGCACTGGAATATTTGTCAATAACGCCTTGCAATACATCTCTATTACAGTATGTGGGTGTCACCCTACTTGCGTAAGGGCAAACGCAGGGAGAACAGCGGCTTCTCTTCCTGTCACCCTGCCTTCACCCCAAGCACTTCACCACAGCACTGCTTTCTACCTTGCCGCAGAGGCTGGGATTCGAAACACTAGTGCAGTAGCAATCCTTGCCTACAGAAAGCTTTGGGGATCAGCTGACATTAGTATGTCCCCAAAAGGGTATCCACAGACAGTGGGAACACTTACACAAACACCACCGACAGAAGTTTAGCCCCCACACTTCACCAAAATCACAAACCACACTATAATACGTTATAATGCCTTACTTGGGTGGGACAGGGAATGGAAAAACTTCAAAAATTTGTGATCTATTATTTGTGATGTCCTAGGCTGACTGGGTAGCACTGTATCTACAACACTTACCCAAAGAAATTCAAACTGTTTAAATGACTGTAACAACTGATGTAGGTACATCTCATCAAGTCCATGAATGGGCAGCCTAATGCAGCAGCAGCAGGCCTGCTCAGGAAGCCACCCTGGCAGGCAATCTCCATTGCCATCTGCTTGGCCACCAGCACCTCAGCACACACAGTTTTTGGCTCTACTGGCACATGAAAGGCAGAGGTCAGTGGACAACCAACATGCGAGTGCCCCGTTAAAGCAGCCCTGCTCTGCAAGCATCAGTGCCTGAGCAGCTGACCAGCTACAACCCATGATAGCCCTTCCCAACCAAGTCACAGAGAGTACAGCACAGGGGGAAACAGCAGAAAAGACCCCAGGGCTGATTAACACAAGCCTCAATGCTCCACTTACTCAGCAGTGAGTTGTATCCAACACAGATTAACTTCCCTTTCAGCAGAAAGTCCCAATTCACCTTGAAGGCATGCAGGACACCAACATACCCTTTCTTATTGTGCCCTCTTTAAAAAGCAAAGCTTGAATCATAATCCAACTCTGCATTACTTTATAGCAACACAAAATAAAGGTATTTGGAAGGTTGCTTCAGCATAAAATTGCACAGCAGTGCATTATGTATCAGGAAAGCCAGTTCTCATTGTATTTTCCCATTTAAAGATCCAAGAGCACAACACAGAGTGAAAGTTTAAGCATATGCAGACAGTGATTTCACAAAATCTTTTAATACAGGCAAGTAGCAAAGTTTTCTCAAAAGGTTTACAGGCAAAACATTTTGTAAGAGAACTGTGATATACATATCATAAACATACATACGTGTTATACTACATATGAAACCCTTTTAGAGTTATTATTATTAATGCTGTTTTAATTTAAAGAAGATTCAAGCAAAAGGTCAACCAAATAAGTTGGGACAAAAGACGGGGAGAAAAGAAAAAGGGAAAGGGAAATGTAAAAAGAAAAAAAGAAAGTGAAGTAGGTGTACCATTGCTCAGTCACAGTTAATTAGAGTCTCACTGGCTGGCTGTTTTTCCACAGAGCAATATTCAATAATCCCTACACAGCCTGAAATATTTCACTGAGATGGGAAAGCTCTCATTATAATCACTACTGTCAGGATGTCCTGCAAAAAACAAGTTTCCCCTTCCCAGAGAGAGAAACAGAGACTGTTCCTGTAAATGTTATCAGACATGATATTTATCACCAGCTATTCTCTAAGTCACAAGAGCTTTCATGTGAAAAAGGCAGTCTTTGCAACACAGGTCTCAGAAGGACTGTTAATCAATAACTGGTTTTCCAATAACCAGTCTCAGAAGACAGTTGCTTTACAACGAAAAAACAAGCCTTCCTCAAGTGAAGAACATGCCTCCGTATTGTTATGTCTTCTCTTGACTTTCGTGACTCTCACTCCCAGCCTCCTGTCTCAGTATATTTTGACACTACTTCAGTCCACCAAAGCAAGCAGGTCAGGTTCAATATTCTGTGGCAGAGAACTGGTTGACAATGGGGAAGGACAAAGGCTTTCAGAAACCTAAGTAAATGGACACCCCCCCCACAGACACACATTATGAAAGGTTTTGTAACCAAGGAGAAAAATTAAAAATCTTTGAATTACAGCTGTTGATTCTGCTTACTCCACAGAACATCCCATTTATTACTACGCAGTAACTCTACCAACCCACTTCAACTACTCTACAGCATTATTATAAGAAGTATCTTGGCTCTCTTTAAGGACTGATAAAAGATGTCACCAAAATCACAAACACAAAAGTAAACCTCCTCATCAGGTTGCTCCCTAGCTTGTTTCTTTCTAAAGCTATGTTAGCTTACGTGGTTTCAAGAGTGGGTGTCTGCTTATGTGACTCACTGGTTGCAGTGTGTCAGACTGCACTCCCAGGAGTCGCACCACAGGCAAGCAAGAGCCAACAGTAACAAATAGATGAGGGTAACCTTTCTCACTAACACAGACCCGCCTTCCTAAACCTTTTGGTAACTTACTAGGCCAAGTTTACAAGGCCATGTTGTTGTTTCCCCTACTTAATAAAAAAATCTTTTTGAAAATAATTCCTAGGACAAGTTTAAGAAAACTCCATAATTAGAGCCTGGAGTATAAAGAGAAAGACCAAAGAACCAGCACTTTCTCAAAACAAGCTAACTGTTTGCTGAGTGTTGAAGGGAACTGTTAGTAGAGGCAATACACCCTGAACTCCTGTTTAGAGCCAGGCAATAGCAGAGCCTATTCGCAGAGTTAAGATCAGCATAAATCACTTCTGAAAACCTTGGGTTCAGAAGCCTATTCAGAACTCCAACACACTGTAATCATGGAGATACTGTCTTCATTTCTCAGGAGAGGAAGATCAAACCACCACACTGTCACCTTAAATATTTCAGCCTTGGACTATTGCTCATCACACAGATGCAAGAAACAAGTGAAATCTGTAAGAATGGTGGTTAAACAAAAGTCTAACATAAAAAAGAGGCATCCATAAGCATCACCATGGCGTGAGCATCTCAGTCTTCACTACACTGCTTTCCTATGCTCTCCATCAGTTATTGACTAGAAAGATTTACGTTAAACATATTGCAGTGAAAAGCAAAGCTACTCCACATACGATCTTCAGTGCCTTGAGCATCGGAGATGTGGTTTGCAGCAGCAATCCAGGTAACTCACAGGGACTGTGAGGCTCAGAGAAAATCCCCGAACACAAACTAGTTAACAGTTGTGTTTCTTCCACTTGAGAACAACCTGGTGAAGAAAAATCCTGGCACAAAAGTAAATAAATACGTTCTGAAATATTCCCGAAAAGACAGACTGGAAGTGTAAGAACATACCAGAACGCTGATAACCCAGGCACAATGACAAGCACAAGCTGCTTGGTCTGCAGCCTGGTTTTATTGCCAGTACCTCACTCAGCAGCTGGCTGTTGCTGTCCTTTTCCGGTTTACAGATAGTGACTGCCATCTGCTCTTTCTTTACCCCTTTACTCTCTTATTTTGCAATTCAGACTGCAACTAAACACAGCAGTTTAATATAGCTAGATAGCTGGAGAGGGTTGGGTTTTGTCCGGGGTTTGTTTGGTTGGGTTTTTTTAAACACAAAATACTTTTTCTTCCCTTGGTGCAGGGAGTAACAGAGTGAGGTAAACCTCTTTTGGTTTTTCTAGTGAAAGGGAATGCACACAAAATGTGAAAGTAGCCTTGTTTGTGTGGACTCCGTGTCTGAGATAGGGTACACATTCCTCAGTGAAACAGCCATTACAATTAAGAAGGAATGACAGTCAAGAAAGTTCAGCAATTTGTTTTCCACCCTACTGCCACTGCTGCACTCTGAATTATAAATAAGTACAAAGTCCACTGACATCACACCTCTGTGTCCAAAAACATCTCAGACACATTTGATCTCATTCAAGGTGTCTTAGCATACAACCCAAAGCTTAGTATTGTAATTTTCATCAGTGCATTAGTCAGCATGCAGGCAACGAGGAAACTGGCTTTGAAAAAGAAAAAAAACAAAGCTAGAATGGGCTGCGTAAAAGCATGATTTCTCTTGTCAAGGGTGGGTAACTGGACAAACCCGCATTTCCAAAACAGCTTTCCAAAAAGCTCTGTGAAGCAGAATTGAGAAACAGGATAGCTTTGTACACTGAGATACAACAGTGTGAACCAAATTCTGCCAGCACTTCTGTAACAAGCCTTGCCTACACGAGAGTTTAAAATAAAGCTGAAAAAGATCTAGAATTGAAGAATGGAAAAACCAAGCTTCTTCTAGCACACTTAGCAGTATGTTTTAGGATGTTATGAGATTTTAAGTCCAGGAGACATCAGCACTATAATCATATTCCCATCAATTATATTAGAATTCGGGCACCCTACAAAAATCTTATTTTTGAAAGTGTATGTTAAATCCTCACTCCTTTTCCTCATTGTCTCCCAGCACACAGACAACAAAAATTCTTAGTATTTTCTGTGTCATCCACTACCCTCATATCCTTCAGCAGGCATCCCCGTTCCTGATAAGGAAAGAGAGCGCATTTCTAGCACAGCATACCATGCAATAGGCGGTGGCTGTGGCACCAAGCTGCAGCAAGGCTCTTTGGAAGACAAAGCTCCACCAGCCAGAGTATTTCCTGGCTGCCTGGGTGTGCAGTGGCACCAGCCTTGTTCCCCAGCCCTCCAATGCTAAACAAGAAAATGAGCAACAGATGACAGAAGAGATCTGTGAGCAGTTATACCTAGCATGCCAAATTGTGGAAGGACAGTTGTTCCTGTGTCTGCTTTAGATGTAAGCGGAAGACCCAAAAGAAAGTTGACTGTGAAAAATCAACATCCATGTGAAGGACTAAGCCAATTAGCAGGCATAACTGGAGGTTAAGACTGTAGCAGTACAAAGAGAAATAAAGACTGAAGAGCAGCTGGCCAGCCACCAAACCACAAATTCAACCTGTAAGTACATCAAGTCCCTTCTTGGACTTCCAGTACACTATTTCTCCCGGGCTGTTGAGTTTTTTGCGTAACTCTCAATTCGCAAGCAAACTGACTCTTCACCGTCTTTTCCAAATTGATTGTAAATTTGGCCGCCTCTACTGAAAACCACTTACTGAGATTAAGAACCAATTGGAAATCCAGAACTACAACTTCTAACAGGAAACTCCTACTTCCCCTGAAGCCAGCCATACAGACACTAGTACCAGAAAAGTGCTTCAGCTAACTGAATTTTTATTCCTAAGTGAAGGACATCGACTGGAAGATTTCTGTGATTTGGAATCTCTGCTACTTCCCACATTTTGCTTCCCACCAGTGTCAGCAGATACCCGTGCTCAATTTGCTCAAACTCCCAATTCCAAACCCAGTTTCCTCTTGTTGACATCTGCACAGATAAACTCCATAAAGTAGACAAATTGAAATCTACAGAATCATCGGTAACCCCTGAAAAAAAATGTGTTGCTTGTACAGAGCTAAAGACCAAAACTAGGCTTTAACAGATCTGACACAACTAGAAGATAATCTATTTGCCCAGCATTAAAAAAAAGGAACAAAAACTTCAATGGACTTTTAATCTGGCAAACAGATGGAGAGAATCTTGTACCATCATCCCACTAAAGGTACAGACGGTATTATTCCAGTTCAAAACAACTCAACAGTTCTCCAGCACAAACAAATACACACCGAGCAGCTACAGGTCCGTGTCAGTACTGACACAGCAGTTCAGCTTTCCACCAGCACAGCCTGCCCCAAATGCCTTGTCTCCCCCTCTAGTACAGAGACACAAATCCTACTCTCTGGATCATCCAGGTTAACATCCAGGTCAAGGTGTAGCGACCTGCCTACTGGAGCTTTGTTGATTCTAGGTATTATCTGCAAATCAATCATTTAAAGGAGAAAGTGAAGCTAACATTTAAGTGCTTCTCCTCTGAAACTGCTAGTATAAAAAGAAAATTTAAACAATCCGCATGCTGCCCCTGGTCATTCCTACCTCGAGCTTGACTAAGCAGTTACTCTACATCTGTACACACAGATCAACAAGACGGCGCCTGGGACAATTTGAATATTCAACGGCTGTCACAGCCAAACCTATAAATCAATGATATGGGAGTTTTGTGTAGAATTTGGTAGACATGATTCCACTCCTCTGAAAGAGAAAAATACTTTGTCTCAAGCAACAAGATGGGAAAGCTGAAGTTTTAAAGTAGTCCCTAATTTCATTTCTGATGTTTCAGCTGCATCTTTCTTTGCTTATTAAACATTGTCCGTAGCCTCCCTCACCTTCATTATACAGATATGACCCACAGACATCAGCATCTATTCATACCATGTTTCAACTCAATGCAGGCGGAACTTGTATGTATGAGTTGCAAGTAATGTTTGGCTGCAAAAACAGCGCACTGAGATGCGCCTTCAGTGAGTGAAGGTAGTTCATTAAAATAGAGCAAATTTCATCAGTCATGGTGACATTTGTTCTCCTGGCACATTACTGTTGTGGCCTGAGGTTGGGTAGACTGGGTTAAATGATTCCTTAAAGTGGCTTAAAAAACACAAATCAATTCTGAAGAGACTGCTGATAACACTACAAAACTCTTTTGAGATGTTTTCACTTAGAACTCTCAGTTCTCAAATACCAGAAAGACAAGTTCTCCAGTCCTAAAGTACAGATTAAATTTAAAGAAGCAGGAAAAGAAAAAAAAAAAAAGGCACAGAAAGTACACTGCGTAGCTGAGTAAGCAAAGAATGTACATGTGTGAGTTTGTGTAGGAATAAAAATTATGTACTCCCACTGATTCAGCTGAGCCCAGTAACGAGTGAATTCCATCATCACTTGCTCACAGCCAGGAGCAACACTCTAGGCCAGTGCTCATTAATTTTTCTGGAGTTTGATATGACAAACAAAAGGTTTTCTCTTAAAAATAAAGCCAGACTTCTACACACTTGGATACAAAGGCAACTTCGAAGGTGTGAATGGGTATAGCAGTTTCTGAGCAAGCTTGCAAACAGCAGCAAGAGTGCCAAGACTCTTCGCAACGCCACAACCACAAAAACATCAGGGGATCTAACTCCAACAAATTTGTTTTAAAAAGACGTACTTAGCTATTACCTCATTTTTCCACTGCAAAATAAAAACATGGTACTACCCAGGCATGTGTAATGCAGTACAGATTGGGCATAGAGGTCCATCTCTTCTTGTTGTCATCTTATTCCAATGGCATGTTATTGTATAACCCCTTGAAAGAGTATTATTTGCATATTTTTGGGGAAAAAAAAAGAATGCAACAAGACCTCAGAGAAATTCAAGATCCTTGGACAGATCTACCACTTTCCAGGTTTCTCTCTCTCCCCCATAAGAAATTACTGTAAACCTACATTCCTTTTATGTGTATTTTCCCCACAGTAGGAATCGTATTCTGAATTCAAGGTTTTTAAAGCCACTATATTTACTGTGATAACAGTGAATAAGGAAGAAACTCCACTGCTTACTATCAATCTTTCATGAGTGGTGTTTCTTATTAAATAAAGCTTTCTCGAGTTGTTTAAATTAAATCTGAACTCCTTTGCAACTTCAATAAGCATTCTGTTCTGCAAGTACAGTAACAAAATACTGCACCTTTTTCTCACATGGGCAGCTCTGATGAATACTGTTATCATTTATATCTTGGTTGAAATAACCCTGTTTACTTACAAAAGTTACTTTGCAAAATTCGCTCTTTTCCCTAACTAGGATTATCCTCAGTTCACGTGCCAAGTTAACCTGAATTCCTTTTAACAAATAAAGACTGTGTTGCACTACTTCTTTACTTTTGCCATTCTTATACTCAAAGTCAAGTATGTTCCCTGAACATATGAACAGATCACAGGCTCTGTGCATGTGTGTGTGTGTGGTGCATGTCGTGTCCCCCCCCCAAGAACAGCTGACAAAAATATATGAACATCATCCTCCAGAATCAGCAGTGGAAGCCTTTTCTTACAGAGCTGAGCTACAAGTGTAAGATGATTCTTACCCAGCATAGATAAACTCTCAGTAATCCCAGCACACACTTTGATGAACAGACTGTGTTACAACACAAGCCAAGTCCTCAGACCTGGGACTTCCACTCTGAAAGCCAGACGGACTGAACAAATCAGATTTGCTCCACTGGTCTGTAGACATATTCCCTGCTATCCCTACGAATTCCAGCATGGTCTCGTTCCTTTATGGTAAATAAATTACTTCATATTAGGATCTCTTTGTCTTTATTATCAGTAAGTTGTTTCATGCTAACCAGCACCTACAGCTATGAACAGTGAAATCCTCCAGAGGAGACAGCTTTGTAGTACCTTCCTGGAAAAGCACAACTTCCTTCTGCACCCCAAACAGCTGAAAATTAGGTAATGAATATAGGGGTTTTTAAAGAATATACCTCCCAGATACTTCGAGAGTTCTTTTTAAATACATGTCTAGAAAAATCACAGATACTTTTGGACCTCTCTTCTGGCCTTAGCTACCAGAAGAAAAAAGGAAGTGTAGAGAAACATTAGCAGAACTCACTGGAAGGTGCAGGAGAACAAAGCACGCTGCCCAGGTTCTCAGCCCTGCCCCTTTACACAACCAGCATTATGATGAGAACAGGTACCTTTCCCTCCTTCCACCTACTCTTTCCCCAAACTTTGTCTCAAATTCAGATGGGCAAGATAAGGCTACCAATTGTCATGAAAATATGCAGTACTTGATTTTGGTGAGCCAGTTCACCAGCTTTTAACAGCCGCGCACTGTTCTGCTGAAAACAAACTGGAGGTCAGCCTACTGACTAGTGTTAAGAGGCCTCGTTGGGAGAACCACCATCCCAGGCGGTTTTGCTGGTTTGAAGTGTGGTGGAAGCCAGAGACCAAGCCGTCATTCTGGATCCAGCCTGAGGCACAGACTCCGCAGCGTGGGATAATATTACACTTCCACGCCCCATGCAGTACCTGTTTTGTAGGTATACAGTTTCAGTTTCCAGGACTATCACAGTTTAACGCCCTTGAAGATGCCAAATTTCCTTTTCTTTCAGATATCTGAAGTTTGTGTTTGGGTATAGACACACAGCAACAAAATAACAACTGAATTAAAAGTTAGCCAATCTGAGTTTAACAAGGAATATGTATTTCCCCAACACATGCAGAACACTGAGACTAAGCACATGAACAGTCATATTAAAGAAATCTCCCTCATCTCTCTGGATGAACAAAGTTTACATCTGAAACAAGCATTACACAAAAACATTACCATCCACACAACAGCAGCAAAATCTGCTGGTAATCACAGACATCACTGCCATGCACCAAAGGACTGGAAAAAGCCCTTCTCTTGTTTGTTTTTGAGATGACAAAGAATCAGTGTTACCATTCAGAGACCTAAAGCACATATATCTAGCCTTGTACTAGCAGCGACACTCACTCAGCAGATTAAGGTACACTCCCTTGATTAGTTTTAAATAAGCAGGCAGGTGAAGGATTCCATTGTTAGTCTTTTCATTCATTAGCCATACATCTCTTGAAGTAGCTATTTCAGTTATTAACTGTTCAAATTTATAAACCAGAAATACAAGCACTGCTTTTCTACATTCTTCAAGTGATAATTATAGAAACACAACATTATCAGCAGTCTGAGAAGGTGTTCCCCACCAACAGGAAGGAGAGGAGGCATCACTTAAAAATTTCATAAAATTGAATAAGAGTTAAGACTACATCTGGTGTGCACAAAATTAACAGGGCAGACGAAAGAAATACTAAGGTGAATTGAATTGCTTGTGCCTGAATAAAAGAACGGCTGAGGTCAGAGTTCACACACAGGATGCAAACATTTAATTAAACACTAATTTACCTGGACATATCCTTGCAATTTACATAGAGAACCATATTCACACACTATCTTCGTCACAGAAACAATATTTGTTTTACAACACAAGCTTAAAGGGAACACTGAAGCTGTTAAGTATGTGGTTCAGTGCCCATTTTGTCTGGTTTCTCTGTGGATACAGCTGCAGAACTGCTGGAAAGCTGATGACTAAACCCAAAAACAATTCAAGTGCAAAATAAGCTTCTGTAAACCTATACAAATTGTATTTGAAGAGTGCACTATGTAGCAAAATTCTTGTATGTTATAACAGGAGAAGAGAACGGAGGCTGTTAATAAAAGTAAAAAAAGCAATTCAATGTAATTTTTATTTGCACTGTTCTACGACGTAACAGCTGGACCTCAAGACCCTGCAATGGTGGGTGCTATACAGATGCATAACAAAAATACAGGCCTCATCCCAAAGAGTTTACAACAGTCCTTGCCACAGTAGCACACTTGGGATGTAAATATGTAGCCTAAATAAAACACATGGCACATTTCATGCATGACTGTCCTAAGTTCTGAAAAGGAAACAGATTAAAACAGCACATCACTTTATATGGAAACTCAGGATGGCTGCAAAAGCCTCACTTTTCCAGATCTCACGTATTCAGATCTTTCAGGAAACACTCTGTGAAATAAATAACACCAAGTGAAAAGTGTGCTTGCTCTAAATGCCAATACTGCATTCAGCAGTGCACCTCTAACAATTGAAAATGCAAGTGCCAGTGTTAAGCTGTCAAAAATGTTCCTCTGGAAACACTAGCCTACTACTATGCTGTGAACTGGTTTCTAAGGCTGCTTAACAGAACACAGACAGATATGCCTGCAAGATTGCGTTTAGGTAGATGCTGATCCAAGTAGGAAGGTTATCCTCAATTCATGTTCAGACTTCAACCAACAAACACTAAGCAGGATTTATTACCTGAAAGTCTGGATAGTCACAAATCTGTGTAAGTACCACCCAGCTTGAATACCTGTGCCAATTCTCATTGCGCTTAGTTTACAAACAAGGCATTTTACCTCCATCAACATTCAATGATAATAACACCTCTTTAAAGAATCAGGTTGAGACACTAAATTTGCGTTTCCTAAATTGCTATTTTGTAGATGTCCAGTCAATTACGCACTCAGCTCACTACCTTAATTTCAAGCACCTTACATCAACAAGCTTGCTTGGTTGAACTTAGTGTTTTGGTAAAATGACAAATGAAAGCAAAAAAAATCAAGAAAAACCCCTGAAAACCAAAACCCAACACCATGACCTCCCCAAGGTAGAGGAAACTGTCAAATCTGTTAGAAGAAATGGAAAAACACCAAACCCAAAACAAGGGACAAACCCATATGAACGCCTGTGAGATGAGACTCATTTCCCGATATGAGCATTATCTGTGAAAACAATCAACAACTTTCAAGACTTCCAAGGAACATATTTAGCAGAAGAATGATTAGTTCCCTACTAAAAAATACCATAGGACTACCCCTACCCCCGCACACACCTACCCAACTGTGACCAACAATTTCAGCCAACAACCCTGTCAAATCTAACAGAGTATTAAAAATGTCTTAACAGACACAGGCTCACATGAAACTCACATTCAGGCTTGTAGAAAATTCTCAGGCACGGACTGAACAAAAAAATTCTCTTACCTTTCTAAGTACCAGTTAGCCAATTGATATACAGAGGCAAGTAGCAACACTATTCAGAACTCAGAAGTCAATTGCTGCCTCTTTCTATCCTCCTACAACATCTTTAACTGTTAGGGAGGAAGACTGGGGGGGGGAGGAGGGGG
>Ga0065711_1002674_pt1 | contig 35966 bp, 22 predicted proteins | sample Hoacrofraction12_FD_59098 | JGI IMG/M metagenome (GOLD analysis project Ga0065711, IMG submission 59098) | Hoatzin crop microbial communities from Cojedes, Venezuela - Epithelial fraction 12 v2 (version 2) | ecosystem: Host-associated > Birds > Digestive system > Esophagus > Crop | place...
GGGGGGGGGGGGGACAACACACACGAAATAGCTTGGTAGGGAAATTATACTCATATTTAACTCATGGAAAGATACCTTCATGTATCATGCTTCCAAACTTCATGAAAACAGAGGAAAGAGCAACCTAAGAAACTAGCTGTTCCAGTAGAACTGTTTCTCTTCATCTTCTGCTTTTGTTGTGGATACCCCTTTTCTGTATCTGCGTAGATAAGTATGTGCATCCATATACATACAAATACGTGACAACCTGATATTTTAGACTAATTTTGAGGAGACCAGGACATGTTTCTAAAAGAGACTCCACAACTGCTCTGCTCAGTAGGCTGAAACATTTTCCTTCTTTCAGTTTGCTATAATGAGCATGCTTGGAATTCACTGCTGCCTGCTCTTGAAGGTATTTCTATTGTGTAGAGACACCTTTAGTTCAAAAGTTATTCAGGGATAGTTCTTGAACCTCAGATTCACATGAGACAAGCTCTTAGCAGATTCTCTTCCCGTGTAATTCAGAACATTCATAGAGCATGGCAGATACGATACCCAGCTATGCACTTCTGCATTTTCAAGAGGATCCTTAACCCTATGGAAAATCACATTGGCTACTTCACCAATTTTTTTCTGACATTCCTTGAGGACTGTTTTTCCAAAACAAAGAAAGAAAAAAATTAGTAAACAATAAGCTCTCCCTGTGTTACGACCCACCACACCCAGCTCTTCTTTTTGCAAAACAAGAATTTGAAGACACTGTTCTGTTCTTTGTCAACATGAAACAAACCCACCAAAGAAATATTTTAAGGCACCTCAGCTAATTTCATTAGCAAACTCCAAATTCTGAACATATTTTTACCAAGCTTTCCTCCTGAGATGACAGCCTGAACTCATTTTCTCTCCCTGCTTCCCTCGACTCCCCGTGTTACCTCCCCTGGAGAGACTGAATGCTGCTGATTGTGCAAATTCAAGCCCGTCAGCACTTGTCATCTCTCATGGAATTTACCCTTTGACACTCAGCTTCCACTTCCCACTTGGAGGCAGAAGTTTTATCTTTGCAAAGCACAGAAGTTGTTTCCTTGGAAAAAGCAAGAAACATGTTCTCCTGCGGGGAAAAAAGACTCACTTCACCATGGAGACCTTAGGCAGAAAATCCTTACATTATATTTAATTCATGTATTTTTTTGTTGGGGAATATTTTTTGTTTTTTAAAAATTTTCTGGTAAACTGAATGGCCAAAATCAGTATTTCATCCAGTTTTCCTTGCCCCAGAATCTAAACTTTCAAGCCTTAAATAGTGACTTTGCCTTTTAACCCCAAATTACAGCCAGTCACCTTTACAAAGAATTATTTTTTGTTTAGTATGTATTTAGACAATATTATCTCACAATAATAGCCTCTCTCCTGCCTTTAATAACAGCCAGTCCTGTACATATACACTTTAAAAAATGTACTAAGAGAAAAAAATACAAAGTAGCAAGGACTTTTCATTCTTGTTTTATCAGACATTATGAACTCTCAGGTAGGAGCAGGTCTGTCCTCATTTACACCTGTTAAGCCTCATTGAAATCAGTAGGGTTGAGCTAATACAGCTAATTACAGAGTTTGGCTCATAACCTGTCTCCTGTCAACTCACACCACTATCTCCTGCAGGTGGAACAAGATGAGACCTGCTGTCTGCAGTGCTCCATTTATGGGAATAGTAGGATACCCATTACTTCTCTGCAGAGCACAGTGTCAGCTGCTTTTGTTAAGCAACATGTATCTCAAGATGCCAATAATAGCAGAAATCTTCTTCCTCCTTGTAGATGCGATTGTTTAGTGATATTGTCTACTAACGGATTTGGGTAAATGAATTCTGGACCTCTTTGCGATTTTTATTTTACTCAGCAAACAGCAGGATACAATTATACTGTAAATCTGTGTTAACAGTTTAGCTCTGTTGCACTTCGTTTTCTGTATTGGAAGAAATCATTTTGTCTCCTAATTTATAGTTTTTTCACAGGTCTTATTGTTTGTTTGGTTAATGCTCCAAGGGTATATTTGGGTCACACTGCTAATTTATCCATGAACATGTGACAGGACTTCTTTTAGTGTGCAGAGCCAGGCACTTCCTGAATTGTCACACAATTCGGATAAAAATTTGTTTCAGCTCCTGATACAAAAAGCCAATTATCCCCTCCACGTCAGGACAAAAATGCTAAACTCTCAGCATGTCTCTTTCTTGTCGCTACGTTGGGGAGCAGAAATACGAAGTCAAAAGCAGACAGGTAACGTGAGATAGTTTGTTCTTCTGATGCCAGTCTGGGTAAAGGATGCCAGCACTAGGTTCATGTTGCGTCACTGGAGTCTTAAAACCTTAACTGCCACTGAATCCAGAGGCTAGCGGCGAGGTTCAAAGTAGGCCCAGCTTTGTGTTGCCTTTATCTTCGATATCCTTCGTATATTAGTGTTACTAAGGATTGCTTAGCACATTGAATTCAGTGAGGTATACCAGATGCTTAGACCTTTGTAGACAGATTTTCTAACAAAATAAGGCTTATGCATTCCATACAGATACCTTCTGTCTTCCTGATTCTTGAACCTGTGAGATGCCTCTGTGTGTGGTGGTTATGGTAAGCTGAGCAGAGGAGAGAGAGCCATTTTGTTCTCTGGTTGCTGCATGATCTCAGTCCTCACTCCCTCAGCCTCAGTTGGGTCTTGTGCACGCTGGGGAAGGCACCTGTGAGGCACAAAGCCACGGCAAACCAGACCTCGTTAGTTCTGCTGTCACTAAACTGCGTGTGATTTTGTGCATACCCAACGGACTGGATAAACAAACCTTTCCAGAGTTTAGAATCATAGAATCATTCAGGTTGGAAATGACCCTTAAGATCCTCGAGTCCAATCATCAGCCTAACACTGCCAAGTGTTAAACCATGTCCTTAAGCACCACATCCACGTGTCTTTTAAATACCTTCAGGAAGGGTGATTCCACCACTTCCCGGGGCAGCTGTTCCAATGCTTGACAACCCTTTCAGTGAAAAAAGTTTTCCTAACATCCATTTTAAACATCCCCTGACACAACTTGAGGCCATTACCTCTCATCCTGTTGCTTGTTACTTAGGAGAAGAGACTGATATCCACCTCATAACAACCTCCTTTCTTGTAGTTGTAGAGAGTGATAAGGTATCCCCTGAGCTTCCTTTTCTCCACACTGAAAAACACCAGTTCCCTCAACCACTCCTCACAAGACTTGTTCTCTAGGCCCCTCACCAGCCTCGTTGCCCTTTTCTGGAAACGCTCCAGCAACTCAAAATCTTTCTTGTAGTGAGGGGCCCAAAACTGAACACAGCACTCGAGGTGCAGCCTCACCAATGCTGAGTAAGGGGCACGATCACCTCCCTGCTCCTGCTGGCCACACTATTCCTGATAGAAGCCAGGATGCCGTTGGCCTTCTTGTCCACCTGGGCACACTGCTGGCTCATGTTGAGCCGGCTGTCGACCAACACCCCAAGGTCCTTTTCCACCAGGCAGCTTTCCAGCCACTCCTCCCCAAGCCTGTAGCGTTGCATGGGGTTGTTGTGACCCAAGTGCAGCACCCGGCACTTGGCCTTGTTGAATCTCATGAAGTTTGCCTCGGCCTGTCAATCCAGTCTGTCCAGATCCCTCTGCAGAGCCTTCCTACCCTCAAGACAATTGACACTCCCACCCAACTTGTTGTCATCTGCAAACTCACTGAGCGTGCACTTGATCCCCTCATCCAGACCATTGATAAAGATGTTAAACAAGACCGGACCCAAAACTGAGCCCTGGGGGACACCACTTGTGACTGGCCACCAGCTGGATTTAACTCCATTCAACACAGCTCTTCGGTTTGGTCATCCACCATTTTTTTTACCCAGCAAAGATTACATCCATTAAAGCCATGAGCAGTCAGTTTCTCCAGGAGAATGCTGTGTTTATGTATCCCTTCAGTCTTTTCCACATTATCTGTGGTTGTCTGGCACAATTATGCAGTAGAATTCAGCAGAGGCAAGCCACAGGGGTCTCATGTTCTCCTCTAGGTGTTTTTTCCCAATTTTTTTTTCCAGAGTTTAATTCAGTCATGCCGATTATCCAAACTGCCTTGCAGTTTTTCCTGGAAGATCACTACCGTAATTGCCATGCTGTGCACAACTTTGTGATCACTGTGTTCTTGAGCACAATTTGAAAGACAGATTACAGAGAGACTAAACATTTTTTATACTTACAACTCAAAGTGGCACTAATAAATAACCATAAAATAGTAATCTAGCATCTATAATTTTTCATGGCAGATCCTTATGAAATCATTATGTAATTAATTTCTTTATCAGTCATGTGAAAGGCCATAGGGAAACTGGATGATGAAATATAAGATCAGCTAAGATTGTAACCAACCAAATCTTTTAGAGATACATGCATAAACTTTTTTGCTCCTCTAGTTTTCATCTTGTTCTGCCACTATAGATAAGTTCTCCAAATATGAAAATAGGTCCAAAAATCATGATGTTGAAATTCAAGCACTGCAGAAGGTCTGTGGCAGAGTACATTAGCAAGCAGGAAGACATATAATGAAGAATTTCTCATTTTAAAACTACTAATATTCATTAAGAACTATACTTCACTTGCTGTGTTGCTATCTATCTTGCACAAAACTTCACAATAGTACTATCAGGTGTCAAAATCAGGATTTACTGAACTTAATTTTTTAACATATGAATCCCAGCTACCCAGCCAAAGCACACAGTCCAGGTTTTACCCTATAGTAAACAGAAAAAGTAGGTAAATTAAAGGATGAACATCATACCCTGAAGAGAACTGTGGTGCCATCTCTCTCTTCCCCACTAACTTGTTGAAGGATCATGGGCATTTGCATTACAGCACCCAGAACTCATACACCAGTGGGCATAGTAACTTGGTATAAAGGAGATAGGACACACAGTGGTATGCTGGATTTTCTTAAATATACGTTTTAAATATAGCTAGCTAGATACTTATCAAATATCTTAAGTCTGGCCCAGGTATTACCTGGATCAGTTTTTCTCATTTTTTTGGTCTCCCTAAAATTAGAAGCACCATCAGTCTTAAAACAGAATTGTTTTGGTACATTCTCTGTAGAACATACACTTTCATTTAGAGGTATAAATTTAACTGGGGAAGAATATACAAGGCAATAAAATATTGTGCGTGATTAAAAGCTCATGCCATCTTTTAATAACATATTCTTCTCTTTTTTTTTTGCCTTACACAGCATTGAAATTTCTGCAGTTTCCAGTAGAATTACTCTGATAGAAATCATTTGAAAAAATATTTTGCTTCTTAATCTGACCTTGAACTATCTAGATAGATGAAGAAAAATAAGCCTCGCTATGGAGAGGCTTGGACTTAACTTGACGCTTGCTTTGAAGTAAGCAGAATATTAAGGCAAAAGACATCTGGACACAGAGACCACTTCCATTGGCAAGAGCACAGTCCTCACGCTTCTCCATAGGATGAGCCCATGCTGTAATAGCAATGCTTCTTTATGGACTACTGACTTTATGTAGTGGTGCAGGCAACTTCCCCCACTCATTTGCAATTGTGTAATAACACAATGCCATATGCAATGCCAGCAATAGACAAGTAACTTTCTGTTTCTGGCAATAGACAAGTGACTTTCTGTAGATTTGGCTTTAGTGTAATCTAGCAAGAGGGAGAGTCTCTTCAACCCAATCCTCTGCAGGCAGACAGAAAGTGCTGCATGATCAGTTAAAGGATCATAAATCAGTTTGGAAACCTTGAGAGCTGGACCAACAGGGATTGCTCATCTTCTGTTTCTGCCATATCTAAGCACTGATTTGTAACAGACTAACAAAAGGTATTTTTATGGCCATTTATGGCCATTTGCCATTATGTTAACTCATGAAACTTACTGAAATCAAATAAGGGCAGAACAGGGCCTTCAGATATATCCTGGCTTGAAATCTGTGTCAGCTGGAAATTACATCTTCACCATTCCTTTGAGGATCCAGAGGTCCTTGCCATTCTCAGATTTAGGAATTACCCTGCCAGCATCCCAAATACTTTAGCTGGCTCTTCCTTGTCTTTTCCCAGATGTTACAGCCGTCATTGCCATTTGTGTCACTCTTCCCTCAGCATTCCACTAGCCTGTTCCTATGTCAGTGGTAATATTTCTCCATTATTCATATAACATTGAGGTTAGAATTTTCTCATTTTTCTCCTTCACTCTTTTGTAATATGCAGTTCACCTTCTAGTGCCACCTTTGCTTATACCTTGCTATTGATACATGACCTAGCTGGCTATAAGAGTCATTTTTCTGCTGATACTTTAATTCAAATCTACCCATGGGTGGTGCGTAATTTTAATTGCTACCAGCAGGAAGCTGGGCATATTCCGACCCAGACACCTCTGTCAAGAAATGAGTGGTCATTTGTGACATACTGGAACATAAAAGTAGCCAAGGGCATTATCTGACTTGAACTGAGCTGATGGATTTTTACAGTGTTATGTCTGGAGTCCGACAATCTACATTTAGAAAAATACTTGGAATATTATGGGTGAGAAATAAAAAGACAAGGAAAGTCATTACATAGAATAAAATGTACCACATGACCTCCAAATCTCAGGTGCAAAGGGGACAGAAAACCTACATTGTGCCCATGCTTTAGAGATGTATGGTATTTTTAACCCGGAGTAACACTTTTCTTGCAATTACATGTTACTGCGTAAACATTTGTAGGCTTGTAATAAGTGTCTTTGGCTGTTCAGTTCATCGTCTTTCACAATCATCACACTTAGCTTTCTTAAAATCTCTGTTTCCAACATAAATGACCATGTTCTATCAGTCTTTTGGAGTACTATAATCAATGGACCATTCAAATTTAGAGGCTAATTAGGATGAATAAAGATTATGGAATCTAGCCATAACTAAGTCTTTATACACATTTCTCATCGGTGTGTACACGCAAGTTAATAATAGTAAGTGCTTTTACTTGTAACAAATTCTTCACTGAATCTCAGGAGTCTAAAAGTGGGGGGGAAACTCTTCGATGGAGGATCTGGCAATTTGCCTAAGGTCAGGCATCAAAGTGTTGTCAAAGGAAGGATATTAGACAAGCCTCATGGTTTGACATGGTTTGACATATGAGCAAGTAAAAATCCCACGTGCAGTAAGCTTCTTTGAAATACTTGCTGTAAAATAGACACACTGCCATGTTACTGTTGTTGCAGGGAAGTGTTAAAGAAAGACAAGGAGACCTACAGGAGACCTATCTCAGATGATAGATCAATGTGCTGTGAATAGGCTTATCATCTTACAGGTGCAGCATATGCAGAAATAAGCATCAGGCTAAGCCTTGAGGTGTTATGAAAAAGTCAGTCTGGCATGTGTAAACTACATATATGAACCCAGGATAGCTCTATACGCTTGCTGGTAAATTAATGTCACAACAATCCCTGATGTAGTGCTACTACTTTAGTAAAACCATATAACCGCATTAATACAGTGCTGCATCCAAGTAAATTAGGTCTGCTTCTCATTAGGACTTTTTAGCTTGGGTTCACCTCTAGCCTGAACAAGTGCTACATGGGCCCCAGTATTACGTATTTGCCACTTCCACATTTCCCTGGCAAAAGCACAGTTTTTCCTCGGCCATCAAGACAGGCTTAGCAGCTGAGTTTTGTCAATACATCGCACAAGCCAGCTATCCTGCCTCTGAAGCATCCTGCTTGAATATATGGGTGTTATTATATCCTGAACCTGGCTCCCCTGACAATTTTGGATGCTGACAGTTTCATAAAATCTTCCCTCCAACCAGTGGTAGTGTAAAACAGTAATAAAACCAAATCCAAACCCTGATTGTATTGCAGCCTAGAGTAATATTGCAGCAAGACCATATTTTCTACACTTAATAAAAACATCCTTTCAATAGAGTTTTGTACATCTTAAATGGATAACTTCCAGAAGTATACAGTGTGGTATGTGTCAAAATTATCACTGGATAATATTTCTTCATGTCAGAATGTCAAGAACATCAATGCGGAGAAATCTTTAGAGCCAAGTGGGGCACCGTTTGCTCAGCTACGAACTCATTTTCATCTCTCATAAGCACTCAATGCAAAATATTCTATTGACATATAAAAGTTTATATGGGTTGCCACAGGAAAATAAGGGTAGGAAGCTAGAGTGTTTATCAGAGATAGGTAGGACAAGCTCAAGATACTCTCTGCCAGTAGCTGACAAGGCAAAAGACTGTAGGTCAGCACTAATAGTATGTGATTTAGCTCTAAGAAGCCGCTTGTCATATGGCTGCGGTCTGAACATTGTCTCTTAACCGTTCATTTGTCGCAGCCAGTCCACTTTAGCCATGGTGATTTGAGCATACGCTCATGCATCAGGTCTGTTAGCTGAACTACTGACAAAACCTCTAACCTCTAACCAGTAAATCATCCAGTTAGCTGAAACAGAATCAGGTTGCTGTTAACAGGGTTTCATTTTCCATTTTGTTATTTACTAGTACAGCTGGAGGGGATTTTTCATGCCGTTAAGTTGCAATCTTTGCTAAAGTTAGCCGAGTTGTTCTGGCACAGAAGACTGTTGCCATTGCTTGCCCTGCTAGACCCTTACATGGACATACAACCCTCTCCCTGCTTAGCTGACCTAATATAACAATGCTGTATCTGGTCCCCCAGGGAACTGTATGTCAGCAGCTATTCCCACACACTCATACTGTGAACTCCCAAATACAAATGAGGAGGTATTTTATGCCGCCTGCTCAATTACTAATTTCTTTTTTGTTCTCAGCATGTCCCATCATTCATGAAGTAGGCATGTATTTGTAGAAAATTTCTAAAAAGATATGAATGGATTACATAATTTTTTCTTCCTGGTATCTTTCCAGTGCTCTGCTGGTTTTAATCAAAATGGGTGGAACACATACTGCCCGAGCTTGCACTGCACTAAATCACTTTAATAAACTCACTACAGAATTCAGTCAAATGTTGCGAAACTTGGTACTGACAATCTGTCAACACTCTAAGGCATTTTGCTCAACAAGATGTGTTGCTAAGTACTCTGCCCATTCAGTTTCATTTCTGAATTCCTGAAGAAAAAAAAAATCCCCTGGTTGTTCTCCTGAGAATCCTTACATATGTGAGTCTAACTAAAAGAATTGTAGCATTATCAAGTGTGTGTTGTCCATGTTTTCTAAAGGATCAGTACAGGCACAAATGCTTTCTGCTCATTTACAGTACCACTTTTTTCTTAGAACAAAAGTCTACCAGTCAGCCAAGAACGGAGAAGTTAACTTCTGAAATAAATAAAAATGTATTAAATGGGAAAGGTATTTTAGGGAAGGGCAGCTCTTCCGCTCAAGCGCTAAATATAAACCCTTGTTGTCAGCTAAAAGGTTCTTGACTGAATCTGTGTGGATGCAATAGGACGTATTAGTGTGAACGCACCCACAGTGACTGTGCTGAGTTCCCTCTGTCACGCTGGCATCATCTTTGCATTCGTTTTCAATGCCGGTTTATTCTAACAAATTCATTGCCATCCATATTCTTAAAACAAAGGCAAAGTTTTTTTGCCTGAGTGCTCACTGCAAGATTAGCATCCCCTTTTGTTTTAAGTACAGCTCGATAAACTGGGAAGAGAACTGCTGGGATCTGGATGTGACCCTCGGGGAGCAATGATTATACAGTGGTAGTTTCTCATCTTGCAGTACGCAATTCATCAGCACAACTCCAATCATGTCTGCTGAGCTGCACGCAGAAACTGTATACGATCATTTGAGTAAGAAATAATCCGAGTAATTACAATCTTTCTACAAATATTAGCGGATCAGAAAAAGATGTCAAATTCACCAGATAAATTGCAAGGTGTGAAATATTCAATCATCAGCTTAATATATATACGCCATATATAAACTATTGCTGTCATTCAAGCTGCAAGGGGATCCAGGCACAGAGGCAGACTCCCACAGCAGTGAATGGGACTATACAAGAGGATATAACTTGTAGGATAAGATATTTTTGTCTGATATTTTCTAGCATCCTCAATATCAGCATTGTGACTAGCAAGATATTGGAAGAATAAATTACTTAAAGAAAACTTTGTTCTAAATTATCCTAGCAGTCTGTTCACATGCCTGCTCTTTCAGAAGTCTACTGAAATGGATATTACTGTTCATTCCAAATCAGGAATATTCACTTCCTCATGACCTCCTCTAAGAACAATAGTCTGCCCTGCAAACTACTTCAAATATTTTTTCCCTAAGCGGCTACTGAGTGCAAACACCCCAGAACCTGGTGTTTCTTGTTGATGTAGACTTGCACAGTTCAGCAACTCTTCTAAATTATAGGATCTAATTATGCTCATTAAAACTACTTGAGGACCTAATAAAGGGGCACTGACTAGACCTGCATGGTTATATCTGTTGTTGCAAAAGACCAGGGTCCACTTTATATCCATTCACATCTCACAGCCCCATTTATGGAAAATTACCTGTCTATATAAGAGATATACACCTGAAGGAGGCCACTGGCCTGACTAGTGAAAAGGCTGTGGAAAATGCAGTGTTTGCAGAAAACAAAACAAGGTCCATTTATTTCTCTTTCAGAGTCAGTGGGAGTCTTGAATTTAAAATCTCCAGCAGTGTGGAAAATGTGACTTGCATAGAGACTGTTGCCATATGGTTACTTCTACAGTGACCTGCTGTTGCAGTACGCTGTGGCTACCCTCTCAGCCGTGCAGCTAAACATCTTTCCCTTGGATGTAAGGGCAAGGGCTGAGGCCACCCTACTCATCATGTTCACACGTGGCTGCAGCACACAGCTGGTACTGCTCAGACCATGGTTGTATCTTCAACATTCATTTTCACTTTAACACCCACCAGCTTGTCTGTGGGCCTTTCTCTTTAGGATTTCCCCCCTGCCAGGTCCCCATAGTTTCTGCCCCCGTGGCAGCAGTGGCAGGATAGATGCCATCCTCTAGCCCACGGTGTGGTACTACTGGCTGCCCTCCCCCAGCTCAACCCTTCTTCTTGTGACTGACCCCCAAGCTGCAGGATGCTCAAGAGGTCATGGTCTTCCTCAGACAACCCCCTAGCTGGCATCAGCAGTCCCCTCTAACAGCTCTGGAGCACAAAACTCGCAGATTCTCCTTTCAATGATCCCTAGATGTTAAAGGAATTAGCCAGGATACCATGCTTGGGTATTCAGACCCTCCTGAGACAATTTTTTCAGTGGCACACAAGAGTGAAAGCAAATGCACAGAATTCTTGGAAGTTTAGCTGGATTTTGCTGCTTCCGAAACTCATGAGGACAATACATGCCCCTGTCCACAATTTCCTGGAGGCCTTCCGCCCATCTCATCGGAGTGCTCTTTTGGGTCTCCAGCTCCCAGGGTCTTTCTCCTGAGGCTCAGGGCTTCTCTGAAAAATTGTAAAACTACTTAGCTCAGCTATTTGGTCTAATTTACTCCACCCTAAATGTAAATTCATGCTTCAAATTTCCTTGTGAAAGCACACCCACCTCATTCTTTCTCCACCTCAGAGCTGATTCTATGTCTTTCCAGGTTTATACTTCACCTAACTCACATATGGCTTCATTTTGCTGTGTCTGGGAATCTGCCACTCCCAAGCCACCACACCCTGCCAAAAGGCTTTTGAAGAAAACTTTTTGTAGGCTTCAGTTTGCCTGATGTGTTTTTGTACAGTCATTAAGATTTTACAATTAATTTTTAACCCAAAATTTGTCAAAGGATGGTGAATTTTTATCCATAAAGAAAGTCTTTCTTTTTTTTTTTTTTTTGGCATTTATAAGTAATATCAGCCAAACCCCTAGATTAGATACACACAGATTTGCCAAATCATCACACAGGCACTACTGTGGGAATCATGACAGGCACCTGTCATGCCTGGTTCTTAAGAACCAGATTCTAATTTTTTTGTGGTATTAAGACGATCTACGAAAGCTCAGAGCAAGGAAAGAGCCCTCCTTAATTTTGATGGGGTATGTGAGGCATTTGGCTACAAACTACCCACCACTTTCCTAAGCAAGCTTAAAAGATAGCTTAAGCAATGAATCAATGTTTTGGGTGCTCACATAATTTTCTGCCTCATTATCAGTGTCTGTTCTCTGCTAAAGACAACACTGTTCAGAGGTTTTCACTTATGTGTAACGAATTATATTATATTAAACAAAATGTTGATATATGCAATGACAAAGACTTCAAAAAATAATCACAGGAGAGCTATTCATTTAAGTTAAATGTGCTCATGTTTTGGGTTTGTTTTCCAACAGTATATATAGCATGGCTCAGATACAACACCCTGAGCTCCATTTTGGATCGGCCTTTCAGGCTTTGTTAGACATAAAGGGAACTAATTACAGTAGAGGACATTTCAGAGACTAGAAAAAGGATCAATACATGTGTTCCCCTAAGAGTGTTCAGCCATTAAAGCAAAGCAGGAATTTCCCAAGACCTAATAAACGCTTTCTGTTTTTACCCAAGAATTCTTCTAATTTTCCTGTGTTTCCTCCCTTCTCGCTAGCACAAAGCTTTTTCATCATTGTGTTCGGAACTCTTAATACTAAAGGCGCATTTTGGCTTCCCTTTTGTTATAGTCAAGATATTGCTTCTATGTCTGTCAGACCTAGGCTTTTTCCAGACAGTCTTTCTTTTTAGTGGTCTGAAGTCCAAACACAATTTATTAATCATAGTAAGAAGCACAGACCCCTCTGTAGCTAAAACTACTTTTAAGTCCAAATGCCTAAATGCAGAGCTTGACTCCTGAGTAGCCTCACTGTTTCTAGCAAAGGTTACCAAGTAACTTCTCCAAATAAATTTGGAGTTCATTGTGGCTTTCTGTGCTTTGGAAATATGCAGACCCCAGGTAAAGAGCAAGTTTCAAAGTCACCAATTCTAGAGCAACAATTCTTTAACAGATTTCCTTGGTTTTATATATGTAAAAAAGCCACGTCCAAGTCAGGGAATCAAACATAACCATGGTTCCTCCCCAACTTTTTGGATGCTTAATTTGGATGTATCTATCACTGTATACATTCCAAATAAAACCCCCTAAAACGTTTAATTCAAATCCAGACATTTCTGTTGTGGCTGCCAGCCCATTTGTGCTAACACTAGATTTAGCCATGATTAGACACTGATTTACGTATTCCAGTGCCTTCTTTTTACAATAGCATCATGAACCAAGTGACTTGGGAGGAGTTTTCAGAGGGGAAATTGCATTGGGAATATCAGTTATTACTGCAAATGTAATGAGCAAGTCTAGCAAGAATGCACTCTCTCAGCTCTGAGGTTACAACAGGCTCATTAAAAGTAAAAAAAAATAACTTAGCATTTAATGACGTTTTGAAACTGTTCCATTTAATCTTTAGTAGAAACATGGTCATGGAAATAGTAATGTATTTCTGTCAATCAGTCTACTAATCACACTGCCTGCATACTGCTGTTTCCCTAGTTCGAGTAGGAAGCATTTTACAATATTTCTCTGTTTCTGAAAAGTTGCATTCACGAAAAATTTATGTCTCCATCATTCTGAATAGCTGGCACACTCATTCTTCCACTTTTTGGTTTATCCCAGTGATGTTATTTATTCTATCAAATTAAAGGACGATTAAGTCAATGCATTTTGAAAGAAATTCTCCCCTTTGTGTACTATCATTTTATTTCTACATAGCCCCGTAGAGACCTAGTGGCATAGTAGTTAAACCAACTTGCTTCATATCCAGAAAGTATAAGTTTGAGGTTTGGGCTGAATACTGATGGTTGCTTGCCATCAACCCAGATGAAGAGAGGTTATCTGGGTATTTGGACTGGAAAGCTACAGGCGACCAAACATAGTGCCATCCGCACCATTTAGTGGTGTCTAAGATGAGCTGGACTTTTGGTGTTGAAAAGGCCTCATTAAATCAATGAAGGTCATGTGAAGAAGGCTGCATCTGTTGGGCTTGCTCCATCAAAGGTGCTGTATCAGCCCTGGGGTCCTGCCAGCCATTACAGGAAGCTTCTCCCTCTGGACCAGGAATCTGCATTTCTGTGGAGACTAGGACCTGAGGCCAGCAATTATGGTCCCAAGGGTAAAGATCCAGCTGAGATGGACATGTGCCTGCAGACGTAGTCTCAGAGCACCAGAAAATGAGAGAAGATGTTGAGAAAGAAAACAGCTTTAAAACCCCCAGCATGTCACTGTAAAAAACAACAACAGAACAGAGACCAGCCATGGGTCCACACGGTACTTCAGGTGAGGTTTCCATTTCTCAGCTAACCTACATCTTTACCCACAGCTGAAGAAGTAGAAGTGACAAAGGGCAATCAAGATGGGATTCAGTTGCAGACATGGAGACCTGAATAGGAATCTAAAACTTGCATGTCTCCACGTTATCCTAGTATCTAAGCTCTTCTTATAACCAATGGAGACCTGGTCAAGAAGGCCAGCTAAGATCCGTTCAGCTGACCAGAAATAAAGTATCTGCTGCAGCATGCACTGAATAGCTCTCTGTAGTCCAGTGGCTGTGCTGACTGGATCTTCACTGCCTATAACACGGTTGGACCCCAGCCCACAGTTGGGTCCCTGAGTCTGGAACTGACACACGTAAGGCTCAGACCAACAGAAGCAACTTAGAAAATCTTGACCAAAGCAGAGTCAGTATGCTTGAGGAGAGTAAAACATTTGTTCATGTAGACATGCGCATGCTATGGGAAAAGATACCGCTTTCAAGAAAAACTCCAAAGATTGGGACCATTACTTCAGAGGGAAGACAAACAGTCAAGAAACCTTAGAGAAGGTGACACTTGTAGGTGACACAGAGACTACACTGAGGGATTCAGCAGAGCAGAATACAATACTCCCACACGACTACAAAAGGATTAAGGGAATGCCAATAAAATCAAAAGATAGCAACACTTGGTCGACATACTCTAAGCTAAATATTGTTCTCCCAGCTGTGAGGAGCCAATTAGCACAAGATGTATTTGTATCCAAAGCACAGAGTATGCTCTTACGGATAATTAAAACATGCTGAGCTCTAAGTTCAAAATTTTAGGTATGATATCAGTCCCTCACACGACGAGGTACATGCAGATAATGAAGTGGCAAGAGAAAGCAATTTAGTCTCTGGACAGATAGTTAAATAGCCGCTTGTTGGCTGTTTGAAAATGCGCTTGTAAAATCCAGTACTGGTCAGTGGAGAGGGCACCCTGAGCTTGCAGGGTTACTGGAGGATCTGGCACATCAGTTTGTACAGCCCTCTGCCCCACAAGGACATAGCAACTGCTGGAGCAGCTGCACTGCACCCAGGGGCTTGGGCGGCCTCCACCATCTAAAAACAGCTGAAAATGTGAGCAAGAGCTAAATTCAAAGTGTAGGGAATTAGGTCCACTTAATCCACTTGTTTTATAGGCCATAATGAATCATTTAAAACATGAAAGAAATTTTTGGAATGAACATAATTGCCAACATATCCCTACATGACATGTGAACAACAAGTTGTTAATCCTAAGATCCTATTCAAAAGTGAAGCCCTAGTGCACTTGTTCAATTAAAAAAGAAATGTTGCAGTACCATTGGCAAATCCTTGCTTCATTCTTTTCATGAAATTTTATCTAGTGGTTTAAATGTTCTTGCCCTACATTTTATCCAGGGTAGCCAATAAAGTATATTCTGCCTATGGAGCAACATCTTCCCACAATATGGTGCCAGCAGCAAATTATTAATGAATGATGTGACTCCTCATGCTTACATCAACAGCTGTAAGCATTTAACATTGTCCACTGTTCTAGTGAATCATTTCAATGGACCCATTTGTCATCTACAGTATACTGGCATAGTCTCACAAAAAATCATGATGCAAGTGTATAAGGAGATGTGAATAAAGCAATTTTGTATGCAGAAATAGGGAAACGCACTGCATATTGCCAAAATATATATGCCCAGCAAAACATAAGCAGTATCAAACATGCAGAGAAACATGAAGTCGTTTAATTTGTCAACTGTTGAGGCTTTAATAACAAACAGCATATTTTTTTCATAATTCCAGTTATATTGTGACTCTTTGGAACTCCAGACAGCTGTAATTTCCTTTTGTCTATCAGCCAAAAAGACTTTTACCTCAGTTTGGTATTTGCAAGGAGTAAAAGAAAGCATGACTCAGATAATTGTATTTGAAGCTGCTGGGTAAGGCTATTTTCACTCCCTAGAGGTAATGTTTTTTATGCCAAGCCTGAAGTTTTGAACTACAAAATAAAAAGTGTGCTAAATACTGATTTTATTAGCCCTTTATGTATTTCACTTTGAAATAATGGGAGGAAAGATCATAATACTTTTATATGTGTAATAAATCAGTTCTAGAAAGGGAGATGCAATGCAATGCTATTATTTAATATTAGTAGTTCTCTTGGCCTTCTTGGAACTTGTCTCTATGGGAATAGTTTGTGTTGCTGCCATCCTACATACTGTCAGATTGCAAGAGTTCATATCATCCCCATCAACATAGTTTTAGAAAAGTCAGCAGACTGCCAAGGCAGAGCCAAGTAACTGAGAGTCTCTTTCGGTGATCTTTAGATTAGAAACATATTCCCATCTTATGATAAATGTTGTATATTCCATGAACAGCCTATTCACCTGCACACCCCAATAGCAGCAGCACAAAGAAGGGCAAACACAAAAGAAGGTGAGAGCTCCCTAAACCTTTATTAAACCCGAAAGATTTTGCCCCGGCATCTAAAGATGAACAACGCTCCTGATCAGTTCTAACTTAACTAAGCTAGTTTGTCCATGTGTATTTATGTATTGAACACTAGGAAGAGCCCTTACTGTTCACAGAGTTACTACAGAAAAATGTTGGCTGCCAAGGGAAGTAGTTGCAGCAACAAGCATCAGAGCCTGGAACTTATGAGCATGTAGGGACTCTTACAACACCTGGTATATCTCCTGAAAGGGAAGGGCTGAACCAGATGGATGGCTCTCACCATCCAAAAATCCCATGCTCCACACCTCCCAGCCAGCATGGCATCTTTCGTAAACAATTCTCCTTCCTCCTCACTTCCATACGCTCTTTAAAAGTCTCACCAACAGGGCTAAGTACCCCAACGAAGCAAAACATCTACAAACTGTATCCATTCAATGTGTCTTTACAGTGAGGAAAATTAAGTTCTTCAGCTGGAGATGGTTATGCAGAAAAAATAATCTCTGCAATAGGTGAGTTTATACCCGTTTGTTTCTCCACATGCATGCATCCATGGACAGCCAAACACAATTTATTTCTACAAAAGGTCGATTCTAACCCTTCCGTTGACTGTATTTGTATTAACTATACAAATGCTAATGTGGTTCTTGCAAAGCACTCATCACTGCATTTTTTGGGGGTAGTTTACGTGGCAGGGTGGCTCCAAAATGAAATTCTAGCAGTGTTGTTACTACTCAGCCACCTATAACCTTTGCAGGTGTAGAGGCACTGTGGCTCCTTTGGCCCACCTCAAGCAGCCTTTTTGCTCTTATTTATTAAGGAGTGGTACATCTCATTTCTAAAGGTCTGCTTAGCTTTTGCCTTCCCTGCAAGTTGGCTTGAGTTATCTATGTGCAGGTTAACTCCTCGCATCAAATCAGCCAAGTTGTAAAACACCACTTGAAGAACGCAGAACAACACGGTGCTGCTGGAACCTGACTGCCTGCCTGCATAACTCCACCTTGAACTCACAGCCCCCAGCCAGCCAGCCAAGTTCAGACCGGACTGCGAACAAGATATGAGGGAGGAGAGTGGGGAAGATGGGGGATGTGGGAAATGTAAGAATCGTGCAAGGATGACCACTGCTAGGACATGGTGGTATTTAGTATTTGACCAAACAAGCAACAAGCTTTAAGAATACGTGTAATTAAATGTGTTTTTTCCCCACAGTTGAAATAAGAGTTTTTAAGGGAATGCAGGCATAGAATGGAATGGTTATATTCTTTCGCACACCTCTAACCTTCCTAGTCCTTGGATGCCCCCTCAGAGGAACAGGAGATTTTTTTGTATTCTGCCTCTGACTCCGTGTCCCAGACCTGAAAAATTTTAGCCCATTTTTCCTCTTACCATTAGCTTTTTTTGTGCTTTAAAAGTAGTTGATAGGGAATTTGCTATGAACTCTTGTGCTAAAACTGCTGCAGTAATAATATTAATAAAATGTAAGACAGCCAAATAATGCATCGGAGACTCATGAAGCTTTCCTTTAAAAATATTGGAATACAATATGTGGAAAGTATTATACGTCATACTGATTTTTCATAGAAAAGCTTATTGAATCAATCCCCTACTCATAAATAAGATGGGATAAAAGAGCTGGAACTGCTCCTATAAAGTCCAGATCTTTTTCTTGAGTAGATAATTGGTGCTGCTTCCTATAGTGCATCTGTTGGGTAGATTCAATTGTAGCTGTCAAAAAATGCACCCAAGAAGACCATGTAGGAGCCATTCCTTTGTGATGGTCTGGTTATGTCTATCCTTGGGCATGCTCCACGGTTCCCAAGAGTGCTTCAGCCTCCCAGATTGATCTAGAGGTTGCATCTCCAGAGAAGTTTAATATATCATGTACTTTCATGGTGACACCAGATAGTTGAAGACACAGAGAAGTTGACACAGAGAAGAGGATGCCACAGAGAGGAACAAGACTTCTAATCACATTCCACAGCTTAGAGACTGGGACAGAAGGAGCTTAACTAGCTGTGTAAGTAAACTGAATAAATGCACAATGATTTTAACATTTATTTTCACTTGTTACTCAGTATAATGCTAATTCTAGGCAACAATTTGTTTTAAAAAGGTTATATGAAGTTGTATTTACTACTGGTTACAGCTGTAGAAGAACCCACCTGGACACACTTCACAATTATAATGTCTGCATGGTGGATTGGAAGCCCATAGCCCAGGCTAGAGTAGAAAAATCTGCTATTTTACCCCACCGGATTAAAGACTTTTGCCATATGATATCCTAGAAAAAAATAAAGAAAGAATAAAAAAGTCTGACTAATCATGCAGCAGTGACAACGGTTTTAGGAGAATCTTCTCAGCAGTAGAAACAACTTTTAAAGACCTCTGAATCAAGTCACCAACCTGATTCTAAGGGAACACTCCAAGCTGACGTATCCTTCCATAAGGAAAGAAAAGGGACAGATGCAAAGGTGGATAAAGGAGTTAAAGCTAAATTATATTTTTCCTTAGTTCCGGTGGGATTGAGATTCTGTCTTGTAATTCACTGGCTGTTAGGACTCACCATCCCATAATTCACAGCTTTATTTTATAATTTTTTCATGCAGATGTCCAATGAAGCATATGGCATGTTTCAATCAGTTACAATCATTCCCACTTTTGGGGAGATGCCATGAATTCATCTGAAACACTGAAATCTTTGAACTTTCCATGAGTTTCAGGCTCCTAGTTAACTAATCCTTGAAGCTCATATTTGATATTTGCTTGTTCTCATAAGCTCACAAAGTCTGTATTGCAGAAAGCACTTCTGGGAAAGCATGTGACAATACCTACAGTAAGGAGGGAAAAAAAATCCAGAGTAGTAGAACTAAAATCTTTCAGTGCTTAGAAATCTTTGTGTAGAAAAGCTTCAACAGGGTCTGGTACCAGCACGTCTTTTAATATTTGTCAGGGAAACTATCTCTGACGGTGCTGAGAGCAGGTAAACAGTCAATAAAGGGTTTTAATGTTTAACCACTGGTAGCAACTGCTAGGAAAATGTGAAAGATTTCTGCAGTGTAAAAAAGTGCTGTTTATACACTAAACATGTTAATCACTGCAGGTACAAAAGAGATTGCTTTATCCGTGAAAACTTGCTCCATGCTCAGTAGTTAGGCTGCTACACTGCTTTTGCAGAGGAGTACTGCCCACCACGCTCCATCCACTCCTCTTTTCTCCCCCCTTGCATTCCACCCGCGTTACAGGTGGCCCAGAGATCAATGCAGATACGCCTTCAGTTTGCAAAGGTGTTTTACCAACACACAGTTGAAGGAACGACTGGCAAAGCTGTCAATAACAGTACCTTGCGAAAGAGAATATTTCGTGCAATCGGAAGAACTCACAGCTCCTTAGATGTGTTTGCTCAATTACTTTTGACTTCTTTAATTTGATTTCCTAAACTAGTTTTACTAGTAACTATTGCACTATGATAGTATGAAAGATGATCTGCCAGTAGAGTCACAATTTAAGAGGCTAAATTGAAAGGTGTTCTTATTTTAGCATTTTACATTCTTTGGCCTCTGTTTTTGTTCATGTCTATTGGGAAGTATCAAAGTAGTCACTCCATAAGTTCCTCTTCCAGAAATGCTCTAAAAATTTAAACTGATAACTAGAGACCAGCTAGAGCTATCAGGCAGCTAACACCGTGACAGTGAAATTGTTCTGGTAACTAGTGCAAACAAACCAGACAGGAGAACTTCTTGTGCCACCCCAGCCTGGCCTGGCTGAGCAAAGCTCTAAAGATCTGGATCTTCAAATTGCTTGAAAGCATAGTGTGGTACCCTCCTTTTGGAACCCCAATACCTTACTGCATGTTATAGAGGATCCGATGTCACCTGTAGACTTCCATCTTCCCGCATGTTGTGGTGCCAGATCTACACATTCCCACAGAACTCAGATAGCTCTGTTACCTGCTGGGTAGAGCTGAAGATGTACTGGGAGGCAGAGCTCATACTGAAGTGTCCCAAGACTTTGGTGTATAGATATGCTCCATCCAAGAGGAGGAATGCTTTGATGTTATGTCCTTAAGTGCTCATGGACTTGTCAGCTTTAAGCCACGCTCCACTAACATGCAAATACAAGCCTTTTATTCTTTTCATTCAAAATAGCACAGTTATAAATGTCTATAAAGCATGCGGGTGAATAAATGAAAGAAATACTATGCCTTACCTACTCACGCTAAGGTGATTTCTTAAAAAGTCTCAGTTGCTCTTCCTTCTTAAGCTGACATGCTCTCTTTCTTCAGAAATGCTAAGAGTCTGGATTTTAAGCTTTGCCCATCCTTTTTGTCTTTTGTTGAGTGAAGCAGCCTGTTGCTGCTAGGAAACAGCGCTCCCAAAAAAAAGCACTCTCAGATAGTTTCGGATCTTAGATGACCCCTCTCTCCTGATTCTCCGTAGATGGACTACATACCATAGCCCATATGCCAATGTCCTCTTGAAGTCTTCTGGAAGTAGGTTTAATCTTTTCTCTGGAAACTTATTTCCTCCTGAATTGGCCACTCTCTCAATTCAGATAAAGGTTGTTTCCCATCTTTATGCACAAAAATGTCTCTTTGTTAGATAAAAAAGGCATCTCCTGCATTTGATTACTTAGTGAACTACTCTTTCTACATGAAAGAGAACTCTTCACCCTCCCCCCCTTCTTGCATTTATTTGGCACATTTCAGTGAGGAATCTGCCTTTCACTGTACCCACAATCTATATCAATCTGTGCATTTAAAACATACATAAACAAACTTGCAAAGTAGGAGCACAGCAATTTGGGGTGAAAAGGATCTCCGGAGGTCTGGTCCAATACTGCCTTCAGTGCTCTTTCAGGTCAGCCATAGATAATTGTGCTCTGCACACTGAGGGCTCTTGACTTTTATCAGACTTTTATCAGACAACTTTAAGTAAATAACTAAACAACAATTTGAGCAAAACTGACCCACAGCCCTTTCCACTTAGGCCTACCATGGTTTGAAGTATTGGACTCAATTTCACAAGCAGTGAAACGGTTATTGCTCAGCAGCAGCAGATCAGGCATGAGATGTCTGAAGGACAATTTCTTTTGTTTATACCTGGAAAGATTCAATTCATCTGAAGGGTATTAGCAGATTACTTCGTATTCCTGGGTTCGATATGAGTCACAGGAAGACTTTAGGTATATCGCAACTTTTAGCCATGGAATTTAAAGTGATTGGTTTCATTACAGTTCTTTCTCAGACTGTGTTTGCATCTCCCTTGGAGGCTGCAAAGTATTAGAAAAAGCAATGTACATCAAACCCAGTTCATTTTTTTCTAAGGTCTGGGTGGACACGGAGAAGCTGCTGTAACTGCTGGATGTATCGGGACAGCTGCTGACTGCCTGCAGTTGCTGGTTGATACTACCTTCACAGCAGGAACAAATATTCGCACCTCCAGCAAGACCTTGGTCTCCATCCCCAGCTGAGCTTTTGCAGTCTCCAAGGATTGCACAGATGAGTTAGGATAAAGACGCCTTCAAAAGAGGTCAGGGAATAAGTCCAGAGCCTTATAAAACACTAGGAGGACAAAATGATTTCTGAATTTAGCCTAGAATTTTATTTACATTTCCATTGTCTTTTTGAAATAAACCCTCTTTATTAGAAGGGCAAGTGACAAAAAATTTACCATGTTCCAAATCTCAAAGCTCCTACCTTAATTAATGGCTTCTGGTAGGGCAACCATTGGCATATGATGGGTAAGATAAGCTTTTGGAGTGCATGTTCAATGCAACAATAACTTAATATGCTCTGTAACAAATTATTTATATATGGGTGATGGAAATGGTGTTCTTTGGTATCTCATCACTAACATACCTCTTAAACTACATAGATATTTTATATTTACTGTGAATAAACTTATAAACTCATGGCAAATGAAAGTAAAGTCTATGTATTACTGCAATTTATTCATTAGTCTTCTTTGCATTTCATACCCAGAGATGGTAGATACTTTACACAGTAAGACAAATGCCTGTCAGATGACTTCAGCATCTAAATAAGCAGCAAACAGAGAGAAAGGCAGTAATATTATATTCCTGGTTTCTACTTCATACTATACATACTAGGTTTGTATATTTTATTGCAAACCTAAAGCACAATAGGTTGGTACATGACACCAGGGTGCTAAAATGAAAATACAGCTTAATTATAGATAAGGTATCAAACAATTTGTTAAGGTGGAGTAGCACAGGCTGACACAGCAGCCACAGTAGCTCTGCAGTAGTGTTATACTGTCAACAACGGCTAATAATTTATTCCAGCATCTCTGTTTTTCCATGTGTTTCTGAAGGTTTTCCCATCAGTCTCTTTGTAACTCCTATCATGTTACTATCATATATTGCCTACAGCTAAACACGTGGGATCTTCAGAAAATATCTCTTGCAGTCCCACACGAAAATTTAAATCCAGGTAACCCTTTTCTCACATAGTAATTCAAAGTCTTTTTAAACAAATGTTTTAAAGTATGATACAATGTATAAAAAGGAGGTTAGGGCTTAGTTGTAAAATGTTGGGTTTGCTTTTGCTTTAACTGCTGTTTTCTTCCTGCAGTGAGGCTACAACGATAGAGGCACCATCTCCAAAATGTTGGTATGCATGTAGGGAGTGGCTGGGGTCAGTACTGCCAGCGGACAAAGAAGTCACAGAAACCTGCTCCCTGTGCTCTGTCTTATTTTGTTCCTTGTAGCACCATAATGAATTTCACCTCACTTGCTTTTTAAGGAGACAGATGTTCGGCTACGAAACTTGCCTACGTAGATCCAGCAGTTACAGGTACATAGCAGAATTGCACTTTTAAACCTTAAACCTGATAAATGTATGCACTTTATAAAGAGCTGTTGGGCTGGAAAATGAGTCAGTCCTTAGTTAAATTATCTGGGGAGGGAGGGGGAATGACTTTTTCTCTGCTTCAAGTTAATGCTGGAAGAATCCATTTCCTTTGAGAAGAGTGGCAACCAAACTTTTTCTGCATAGGAGAGATTACTGAAGTGAATATTCAGCACTTAATGCAGAAATATTTCCAGTCCTTTAAGTGCTATGTTAAAAGGTCCATAGAAAAACTTCCTGAGGAATTCTAGTGAGAGTTCAAGAATTCACTTCCACAACAATTATTCTAAAAAGTTGTAGAGTGTAAAATGTGATTTTCTTTCTGTGGGAAGAAAATTCAGTGATATAAAATACCTTACAGAGTATGCACTAATACAATCTTACAAAATGTTATACAAAAAATGCAGCAAAATTATAATTTCCCCTTGTATCTTACAGGCCTTCTGTTTCCAGAACAGCTATATTTCATAATGTTAGCTTCAAACACCGTGGAAAGCCTGTAGCATGGAAAAGTGATTTGCTTAGGCTGAAGGAATGAAAACATTTCCAGATCAGTTGGTAGCATCTGCCACTAATCGAGAATTAGGGAGCTAATTTCCTCAAGGACAGATTACTTCCTAATTGTCCATTTTACAGGTTCTTCTTTATGGTTGGCATTTATGCTGTGGTAGTTCCTACAGATCAAACTCGTACTGCATGCTGAGCAGACACACAAGAAACAACTAGTGGCAAAAATAACAAATAATCAAAATAATAGGGTACTGGATGACAAGGAAAATAGTTCAGATCTATGGTATAATTTCCATCACAATTATTTTTGCTGTAAAGTATGAATGGAGCCAGCTAAATGACTGTTGGTAAACACTGGCATTCTCTATAGCTTTTCATTAACTGCTGTACTAGAGCCTCAGTCACATGAGTTTTTAAGAGCTTCCAGCTTCTCTCAGCGCATCAAATAATGCATGAATTATTTTGGAATAAAATATCAGTTTCTGTCTTTTTAAGTCAAAATTTCCAAGAAAGAGGGGAAATACCCACTCACCATCAGATGAATAATATTTCGTGCTTAAACCTCATATCAGAATTTTTTATCTCCTACTACACCTTCTTTACAAAAATCTAACAATCAGAGGGAAAATTTTGAGTCACTCTATGAAAATAAATGCTTCTTTTCCTTCCCTGTTATTTCTGATCCAGGAGCAAATCACGGAACAAACATAATAAACTAGGTCAGCTAATTACATAATTACATGAATAACTATAAAAAGTAACAAACAAGAGGCATAAGGGTGAAGTGTTAGGTACGTACTGGTGCATTAAGCCGTAAAAGGTATTTTCCACTACGCCAGCCAGCAATACTGCAAATGCCTCTTCACACAGACCATATCAAACTGAAGCTAATACATAAAATGAGAGATGAACAGAAGAATTTCTCCATAGAGCCTACAACTGGGGAGAGTAAGAACTAGAAATACAAAGTTAAACCCTAAAATGTGTTGAGAGTGTGTTAAGAATGGCCAGTCTCGGTAAAAAGGAACGATCAAACAAGACAGTGTGCTGCTTATCTTTCTGCAGAGGGGTATTTAAGAACAAACACTGCGAAACAAGAGAACAGTTCATTGTTGCTGCCGCTAAATTTCCTGGGTAATTTTTACTTTGCTGCATGAAACATCGCTGTAGCTCTGGGCTTTTTCTTTGCAGTGGCTGTGCTATTTTGAATGCCTGATCTTGTTCTTTTTCTTGGGCCCTTCTCCTTTGCTTGCAGGAGTTTTATTATAAAGGGAGATGCACAGGGAAGATTCAAAGAGGGTAATACTGACATGCCCAGAAAGAATGGTGAGTACATGCCACAGAAACATCATTTTCTCAGCGGATCATGCATCCTATCCTTGCTCATTTACGATGATGTGCTATGACGCTCAGTGTGCTAGGATGACTTGCAATGGCTTTGTCACTTCTACACAGCTCTGTGTGAGTATTCAGGTTTCCATTTTGCATCTTTGTTAAATCTAACTTTAAGACTGTGTTTTATTTTGCCTCTATTAAGAAAAAGCCTTCAGTGTGTGTTAGCACTGCACTGAATCCAGACTTTGGTACATGTCTAAAAGTGCTTTTTTTCCCTTTTCTGAAATAGGATTGCCTCAGACTTCCTGCAAATGGCACAGGTTCTCATTTCAGTTACCTCAAGGCATAGCAAAACATGTTGTTCCATGTTTTATTTCACACATCATACTAACTTTAAATAATCTCTAGTATACTTTCATCCAGAGTCTGCCAAGCTTCTCACCAGGGTGCAGAAAGGAGAACAAGAAAACTTCTTTCACATCCTTCAGTGTCTTTCTGTAGACAAGGGAATGCAGGATCTGATACTGTCTCCCATCTGTGCTTCTGTCAATATTTTAGTAAATGTCACAGTGAAAGTATTTTATAACTGTTCTGGGAATAATAATGCTGTTTACTCCTGGGCACTGAGCATGGCATAAAAGTAGTAATTTAAGACTTTTGGTCTAACACACTGTATTGACCAAGATGAGTTCAAAATGCTGGGGCATGGTACTCACTTTCTGTTGAGCTCTTAATAAAAATACTCCTTTGACTAGCCTGTTTCTTCAGGTTTTACCACCAGGGATTGAGCCCTGTTTCTAGTTCTTCCTTCCCACTGAGTTTGGTGTTATCCACCAAATCAGAAGTGTCCCTGCCAAAATTTCTTTGTGTCTCTTCCAACTCCAACGTTTTCTTTCTGATCCTCTCCTTCATGAGTTCCACACAGTTTTTCAGTCTTCAGAAATGATGGGCCATGGGTGTGACTTGAAGCTTTAGCTGAGCTGGAAAGGGTGATCAACAGATCTGTTCACTTTCTACTCCCATGTATTCTGACAGTTCTGTATATGTTTTGTTTGGGTTTTCTTTTTTCTTTCTGGTCTTCTGACTGAATTGCTCATAATATAGTATTCAGAGATCTTCATGGTGCACGTTAGGTCCTTTTCACAAGCTCCTGCACAGCTGACCTGATCACTCATTCTTCGTTATCTCTGTCCTCTGCTTTTCCGTTTTTGTTTTGTTTTGTTTTGCTTTTAAAAGAGGCATTAACTCCTTCTGAGAATTTGCTTTCTGATATCAAGTTTTCATTGTCCAAGCTCAGCTGTCAGGCTGGCATGTAAAAGCTTTCCATTAGTTCTTTTCTTCCTTTCTTTAGATCACTTAATTTCAATTATGTAATTCTCCCTAACTGCATATAGGTGTAATACATTAGAATATTGCTGTAGAATCTGACTTTTCATTCATTCTATTTTGCTTTCTTCTTACAGTCAGGACACTGAAAATTCTTTTAATGTGCTTATTCTGTATGCAAAACTGCATGTGGTGAACAAATTGCAGTCATTGTATCACAAGTTTCAGGAAGGACTATGCAAAATCGCTTTTTTCCCCTGATATCTGAAAGGATTTGATTTCCACTCCGAATATTTAACCTTCCTAAGCCATGTCTGCATGTTTTACATAATGATTATAATTCTGTAATGTTATTTTTGTGTAGACATTATACACACCACATGTTCTAATAAAAAACACTGTCTGTAGCTGAATATCTGCACCACTTCATTTTTCTGCTTTTGTAGGAACAGTGCTTGTACTGTTTTACTACATTTTTTGTGTGTATTATGGTTTAATGTCTTTGACATGAAACATGTATTGCTGTTATTTTCCACTAGAAGCTTTTCATCCCCCATCTTTTTTTCCACTGGCTATTGCTTCAATCCTATTATCCCTTATTCTTTAGGTTTAAATACAGGCAAGGAAAATATGAATTCAGTAAGCTGAAACTAGAAGAGTGTAGACTATTCTTTTTCTGGGGCAAATGCTTTTCCCCATACCTGTCACAAGCCTGGGACTAAAAAACAGGCATCTACAAAAGCTCTGTTGCCAGCTGAGAACCTTCCTTCTTGTGAGAGTGGAAACATCCTTTTGATGACTCAGGACAACCCAGTGAGGTGTTGTGCCCTCCCTGACCAAGAGGGCTGGCCCAGGAAAAGGGAGGGATCTCCCTGTCAATAGGCAATGCCTCTCCCACTGCTGATCTCACACCATCTCCCTCCCCATAGCAGCCTTCTTCTGCCGTAGTTGTGTCTGGGTGCTGATGGCACATTCAGGCTCCACATATTGTCAGTAGGTGAACACTGCCAGATGAGCAGGCAGTGGGACCAGTTTCTAGCCCTTATGAGGAGTGGCACAACCAGCCCTCTCCACAACACCCAGTGCAGCAGGTTTGTCTTGGGGTGAGCTGGTCTGCAGCATCACCCGGGAGCGGGCTCGCCGTGAGGATCAGGGTTCGGTGCTTGAGCTCCCCCTCTTCTGTACAGCAGTGCAAATACTTCCACCCGAAATGGAGGCAAAATGGGGACTGTGTTATACACTCTGGAGCTGGAGAAGCTGGGAAGTATCATCTCCTTTACCTCATATGTAAGGTCAATGTTGTAATGGTATTTGTCCAACTCATCAGAAGATGACAGGGAGACAGCAGGGATAAATCTTATTTTTCAGTGAAAATATTTGAGGGTCAACGTTTTCAGCACATCCCAGAAATGTACAGATTTTACCCAGAACATTTCATGATTTGATGAAAACATAACATTTATTGGCAACAGCTCTGATTGATATGAAATTTAATTGTCCAAATTTTTACTGAGACTTTACTGATTTTTTTTCAGACAGCATTTGTTTTTAGATCTACAACTGTATTCAAGGTGAGTTAAGAATTCTGAAGAAAATACTGTGTGAGTTGCTTTTTTTAAAAAATATTACTTGGTTTACCTAAAAAAAGCTAACGTCTTTACAAAATAATTCTCTATGACTTCATGCTATTTAAACATTTGAATTTAAATTTGGGAGCTTACTGCAGTTCAGTTGCTCAGCCCTTGGCAGGTCAGTGCAGAAAAAGCTCTGCTTCATGCATCTTAACTTCTTACTCATTTAGAGGTGAAAAAAGACTGGCTGCTCTCAGTCTAGCATCTGTGACACCAGGTAAAAAGAGTCTGGGGCTGGGAATTGAAACTATTTGCATGAGTAAAAATAGCCTAAAGACAAAGTGTGTCCGTTTTATAACAGGAAGGGTGTTGTACCCCAAACAGTTTCACAGTATTTTTTTAGAAAACAAATACTGGTTTGGAGAAGACATAAATTAGCTAACTGTCATTTTCCAGAATAGGTAGATTAACAGGCTGCAGCTCCTATAGAAAAGTCAGCAGAAGCGTACCTGCTTCACAGGCCCAAACTCTTACATCAATTATTTCAAGCTAAAATTTTAGCTGATGCTACCTTACGGTTCATTTTTAATGTAACATAAGATGAATTTTTCAGGAAACAAATAATGTTGGAGGAGAGAAGGGAGAAAGGAAAGTGCCTTTGCTGTCACAAATCCCTTTGGACATCAGCAAGCAAAGGTGAGGACAGGAAAAAGACAGGAGCGTTGATCACACAAGTCTTCGGCTGTACGGCTGAAGAACAAACCAGAGACTCTGATGGGCACTAGAAACCAGCTAAGGAAGCTGCACCATCAACTCCTATGTGTTTCTAGATCTTTGTGGTACTGCCCTACCATACATTTGCTGAAGGATACTCAACTCCAAAATATCTTGCATAATCATATAATCATATAATTCTATATTGTCCTCTATTCCCGTGAAGCTTAGAACTGCCAACCTGTTGTTTGTGCAAATTATTTCTGAAATCCAGAATCACACAGTGAGACTTAGAAAAAAACCCTGTTACTTACAACAACTGAATACAAACCATCTCTTTGGCCCACAGTTCAGAAAATGAGTGTATCCTGTGTACACCCAGGACTCACCAGAAGAGCAATGTCCACCTTCGGAACTACAGAAACAAATGGCAACTTAACAACGCAGTTGCTCCTTTTTAATCAGAAAATATTTGGTTGGAGGTTATTTTCTTGGATTTGGGTTTTTTGTGTTGTTTTGGTCTGGGTGGTTTTTTTTTGCTTTAGGCCTTCTTTGTTTAACTGTTGCAAATCATACTGCATGATGAGAAGCTCAACATGAGCCGGCAGCGAGCGCTTGCAGCCCAGAAGGGCTGCATCAAGAGAAGCGTGGCCAGCAGGTCAAGGGAGGTGATTCTTCCCCTTTACTCCACTCTTGTGAGACCCCACCTGGAGTCCTGCATCCAGCTCTGGAGCTGCCAAAATGAGAAGGACATGGATGTGTTGCAGCAGGTCCAGAGGAGGGCCATAAAGATGATCAGAGGGCTGGAGCACCTCTCCTTTGAGGAAAGGCTGAGGGAGTTGGGGCTGTTCAGCCTGGAGAAGAGAAGGCTCCGGGGTGACCTTATAGCAGCTTTCCAGTACCTGGAGGGGGCCTACAGGAAGGATGGAGAGGGACTTTTCACAAGGGTAGTGATAGGACAAGAGGGAATAGCTGTAAACTAAAAGAGGGCAGATTTAGATTAGATATTAGGAAGAAAGTCTTCACCATTAGGGTGGTGAAACACTGACACAGTTTGCCCAGAGAAGCTGTGGATGCCCCCTCCCTGGCAGTGTTCAAGGCCAGGTTGGATGGAGCTCTGAGCAACCTGGTCTAGTGGAAGATGTCCCTGCTCATGGCAGGGCGGTTGGAACCAGATGAGCTTTAAGGTCCCTTCCAACCCAAACCATTCTATGATTCTATGACTCTATGATTCTCTTTTACTTTAAGCCTCATTTCACATCTTTATCTATAAGGTCAAACAGAGTAAGTTTAATAAGTACAGTAGTGGTTTGCCCTGTGGATATGCAGTACACGCACTTGTGTTCTTGCTTCCACCCCTCAGCTTGCTTTCCAAATGGCACCCAAGAGATTAATATCCATTTGAGTTAACGCTAAAGTTAAAACTCCTGTTCTGGCTGCTGTACAATAGAGCCACGTGTGATACCATGGAAGCTGATAGTCCAAGCATTAAAGCTTTTTATTAGCTTTCACACATGGATTGTTTGCTATATGGAGTTCTTAAAAGATTGTTTTTATTTTCTTACCCAATTTTGATAAAATAGCATAAAATATTTCACAGTTTAGAACAAATCAGCAAATGGCTTTTAGTGGTTATATTCTGTATAGTAATTACATGCAAAGTACAGTACACTTGAAACGTAAACAATTTCATGATAAATAAAAAAATGCTAAAGTTAAGATGAGAAAAAAATCCTTTCTTTTTTCACAGTAAATATTACATGATTATATACTACTGTGCTGATTATCTATCTGGTACTCCATGCATGTGCTTTGCGGGACTCTGGGTAACGGGTTAAACTCCTGTGGGGGCACTATCTCTACTTAACGTCACGCAGAAGATGATAGGACAAGAAGAGGAAAAGATGTAGTGATGTTAAGCTATCTCATCCCTTTATGATCCTGGGTTAGCTATGGAACCAAACATATTTTCGCAACCCTTGGCTGAAGCCTCCATTGCTGGGGGATTTGTGGGAAGCCTTAAGGCTACAGAGAATTTCACCAGTGGCATATGCTACACCTCCAGTCTCATGTAGCCTTCAAATGCCCACTTCTAAGTCCAATCAACACAGTTATGTTTTATTAAAAAAAAAATAAATACAATAAATACATTGGGTGGTTATAAATCCGCAATGCTTATTACCCTACTTCCAGAACAGAAATAGGAACAATCTGAAAATAAAAAAAAAAGGCAAATTTTTTTCTGAAACCGTGTACGAAATATGATTGAAAAGGGATCCAAATTTTAATAAAACACAGAGAAATTTGAGGTTGGATCAGGTCCGCCAACGCCACAAATGGAAGATTTTCCCTTGGGTGGAGGAGGTACCTAGAGACACTGACTCCTCTAAGTAGGCCAGGAGAAAGAACAGGCATACGAAGCTGAGCTTAGTTTAGGGAGAGAGAAAGGAGTGCTGAAGGGAAATGTAGGCTGAAGTAGAGAAGTAGAAAGAGAAAACTGATTTCCAGAGACTTGGCACTAAACATAAAAGATTTTTTGCATACATATATTTAACTGCTAGACATATGTATCCTAAAAAAGCAACTATGCAAGGTATCTTAGAGGAGTCTTTGCACATATCCATACTAAAAGCATAGCATAGATGGGAAAGACTTTTATGCACTTTGAGGGGAGGGGATTGGTTCTGTCTGCAACATTCTGTAGTGATCATTAGTGGGCTAAACGGTTGCTTCCCCAGCTGTCCTCCCTTCCCATTAAACTTATGCTAATACTGCTTTATATGCATTAGAAACTCTGGTGGAAGTTGGCTAGTAAAGCCAGTTCATGGGCTAGCATTGTACAGTGGGCCAGGTATTAGCCTATGGCAAGAAAAGTACTTCTTCATTTCCCTTTCTTAGGGCCAAAGAATCTCCCTGTGCCCACCCTGTGTGCTTTGGGGTAGGGTTAAGACAGTTTTCAAAGAAACATTTTTTCACCTTTAGGTGCTGATTCATGGAAACCTCTATGTTCACATTAAAGAACTGCTTTCAAGAAATTTCCCACTTCATAAAAATGTTGGAAAAAAGATCAGAATTCTCAAACCGGTATGTGTTAACAACAGCAAAACAAAAAAGTTCTTTTCAATTCAAGCCAAATTATTGCGTTTAAGTGTAAATTAATATAGAAGAACAAACATATTGAAGCCCAGACTGGAAAAAAAAAGTCAAATTATTAAACCAAAATTTTTCAGGTGACTAGATTTTTATTTGAAATTTTAAATTTTCATTACTTTAATTTTCACTCCACTTCAAAACTGGATCTGCTTTCCTATCTAGTGGAAGAAAAAAAAAATCTTGTTTCTTCTCTAGCTATATTATCCAAATCACCTTCTTAATGGCTCTTTGTGATTAAGTATTGCAAAAACAAATTTTTTTCTGCCAATGCTTCTTTCTTCGAAGTAGCTTTTGGTTTTGACATGCAGTATAAACTCTATCTCTATCAGGTCATGGAATATTCTAGCTTTTACACAAAAGCACACACTGTATGTCCTTGCTCTTACTAAAAAAGATTCATTGTACTTTGTAAGTGAACATTATAATCACTGAAGACAATACGACTCAACAACCCACAACTTATTAGTTATATTTAACTTTACAAACTGTATACAGGCCATGCTGCACACGACATTTGCCTGGTAACATTCAAATGAAAACCTCCACCTTTTCCTCCTACACGAGTATTAAATTGTGCAGTGGAGCCATGACTCCAATTATTGTAAGAGAAAACCAAGGCATTCACCTCTCAAAGAAGATTAATTTGTTAATAACTTTTATTGTTCTACTTATACTTCATTTTTATGTCATTTTTCAGTACAGCCAGATATGTGGATCAAAAGGTTTACAGCTCCCTGCTTTGCTTAATGCCCTGCAACAAATGCTTGCCCTTGTCAGTTTACTGCACATAGTAGAATTCTTCTCTTTTGTTAAAATAATTAAGAAAAAAAAAAAGAATGGCCCCAACTGAACACGCTAACATGCCTCCTACTGAGTTTATCTTCAAGTAGCTTGGATAATTACTTTCATTCAAGTTCTTCGAGTATTTTAGAATTTGAAATAGGTGCCTACCGATAGGTCTTGAACCTCCAAGATGCACCAGGTGAGAGTAAAGAGTGCTTAGCACCTTGCTGAATAAGGCTGCACTAATGAATTATTCAGACTACTCATTTCCACTCAGCCATGTATTCTTGATATTACTATTACTGTTACGTATTTATTATTACATTATCAGTTCTTAAGAGGAGAACAGAATGGGCTTTATTTCTGGGCATGAGTGTGCTTCTAATCACACAGCTACCTGAAGCAGCCAATGATTTCTCTATATAGATTCCCCCACTTCTTCTTTTGAGGTTGGGAGTTTTGGTTTTGTTTTCCCTCCTTGATAAGTTATCACTGCTTTACAGACAGTGTACGAGGCAGTCTGTGACATTTAATTGACAAGAGATGTGAAGAAAGTGGTGCTGTACACCACACCAATGTGTAGTAGAAATCTCACCTTCATCATCTAATGTTAAAACTTTCTGAGGACAGAGTAAATGAAAGTAGATGTCTGGATTGCACTAATTTACTATTAGCAGCACTTTGATTATTTTCATTTCAGTAGTTACAGGAGGTCCCCTCACTGAAAGCTCAGTGATACTAGCTGCTCTAAAACCTTAGAGCGAGGGACTGAACAGTTCTAAATACACTATAATCTCCAAAGATAAGACAAACGAATGTGGTTTTAGCCTGTACAGATTGGTGATTTGGGCATCCTGTTGAGAAATCCCATTATCTGCACTGGTACTCTCCATGCAATTATTTCTCTCCTCCAGAAAACCATCTCGATGGCTAAATATTACACTAGACTTACAGATAATGCACCACCTACATCTCTTTTTTGTGGACCATTCCATAAGTAACTTACCAAAGTCAGAGAAGACTCTGTAAAAAAGCCAAGATTTAACCACAGCCTCCGAAACACCAGTTCACTGTCCTACCAAATAAAAGCTTCCATGTCTACAAGAAAAATAGCTAATACATTAGGTTTTAACTCTACCGTATGTTTATTCAAACTGCAGAGATAGCTGTGCCATGTGATATAAATCTGAAGTGTAGGCACAAAGAGCATTAAAAATATCTTGTCAAATTTTTCTGTACAGAATTTGCCATGGTCTCATGAAAGGCTGACCTGAGAGTAGCTACAAGTAAGTGTGTAATTAACGAGGAAAAACATGTGTACCTGTACTTCAAGTGAACCAATTGTAAGCACACCATACATGAAGTAACAATGACTGAATCTTCCTTTTCACACTTTAACTAAAGAGGTCTCTGTGTTACAAACACACTCTAGTTTGGTACTTTCGCAGCACAAATCTGTTTCTGAAGGTGAGAATAACACAGTATGGTCCAAAAGTATTTCATTTTCACTGACATAACAATATCTCTTTCCTTCATGGGATAAGAAGTTGAGTAGAAATGTAAGGTGAAAGGTGGATCCACAGGGTACAGTTTTTCTGTAACTTGTTCACAGAAAAAGTGAAGAGTCGCTGCAGACAGACAAGCAGAAAACCACCACAGGGCAGCAGTGCTTAAACTCAAGACATCAAATTCTTGGTCTGAGCTTCCTTAGCACTAATAGTACGAGTGATAACATGAACAGAAGATGCAATTCTGAAAACTAAAAATTGTTTTCCTTTTGTTGCTCATCAAAAGAAGTTTCCTTAAGCAGCCTTTTTAATGGAGGTAGATGTATTGGGTTTGGGTGGCAAAGTTTTGGTAGTGGGGGGGCCACAGGGGTAACTTCTGTGAGAAGCTGCTGGAAGCTCCCCTATGTCCAATGGAGTCAAAGCCACCCAGCTCCAAGACAGACCCAGCACTGGCCAAGGTCCAGCCCATCAGCAACAGTGGTAGCGCCTCTGTGATGATGTGTTTATGAAGATGGGAAGGGGGTGTAAATTGCAGCAGGAAAGAGGAGTGAGAATATGTGAGAGAAACAGCTCTGTAGACACCAAGGTCAGTGAAGAAGGAGGGGGAGGAGGTGTTCCAGGTACCTGAGCAAAGATTCCCCTGCAGCCTGTGGAGAAGACCATGGTGAGGCAGGTTGTCCACCTGTAGCCCATGGAGGTCCACGGTGGAGCAGATCTCCACCTGCAGCGCACAGAGGACCCCACAACGGAGCAGGTGGGTGCCTGAAGGAGGTTGTGACCCCATGGGGAGTTCGTGCAGCAGCAGGCTCCTGGCAGGACCTGTGGACCCATGGAGAAAGAGGATCCCACCCCAGAGCAGGCTTGCTGGCAGGACTTGTGATCCCATGGTGGACCCACACTGGAGTAGTCTGTTCCTGAAAGGCTGCAGCCTGTGGAAGGGACCCACAGTGGAGCAGTTTGTGAAGACCTGCAGCCCGTGGGAAGGACTCACATTGGAGCAGTTTGTGGAGGACTGTCTCGCATGGGAGGGACCCCACATTGGAGCATGGGAAGTGAGTGAGGAGTCCTCCTCCTGTGGAGGAAAAAGCAGCAGAGACAACGTGTGATGAACTGACCACAACTCCCATTCCCTGTCCCCCTGCACTGCTCGGGATGAGGAGGTAGAGAATTCAGGAGTAAAGTTGAGCCCAGGAGGAAGGGAGGGGTGGCGGGAAGATGCTATAAAATTTGATTTTATTTCTCATTACCCTACTTTGATTTTGATTTGCAATAAATTAAATTTCAGTCTGAAGAAGAGAAGGCTGAGAGGGGACATCATAATTGCTTACAAATATCTCAAGAGTGGGTGTCAAGAGGATGGGGCCAGAGTCTCTTCAGTGGTGCCCAGTGACAGGACAAGGGGCATTGGGCACAAACTGAGGCACAGGAAGTTCCGTCTGAACATGAGGAAGAACTTCTTCCCTCTGAGGGTGACGGAGCACTGGAACAGGTTGCCCAGGGAG
>Ga0065711_1029496_pt1 | contig 35965 bp, 16 predicted proteins | sample Hoacrofraction12_FD_59098 | JGI IMG/M metagenome (GOLD analysis project Ga0065711, IMG submission 59098) | Hoatzin crop microbial communities from Cojedes, Venezuela - Epithelial fraction 12 v2 (version 2) | ecosystem: Host-associated > Birds > Digestive system > Esophagus > Crop | place...
TTTCTTTCTTTCTTTCTTTCTTTCTTTCTTTCTTTCTTTCTTTCTTTCTTTCTTTCTTTCTTTCTTTCTTTCTTTCTTTCTTTCTTTCTTTCTTTCTTTCTTTCTTTCTTTCTTTCTTTCCTAAAATGCTAAAATGTCAGGAGCCCCCTATTCCCATATCAGTTTCATCCCAAAATCATACTCTTCTTTGCACTGACAAATTATTTGTCTTAGACTTGTGACATTACAGTATTATGAAAGGATGAACCTGTTGGCCAGGTCTGCTTTCCAGGTACCTTCTTAAAAGTGACACTTGGCCTCTGGCTCATGGTCCCTTGTGCCCACCACCAGTGGCATTGTCTTCTGTTTTATTCTGGGGTTTATTCCTCCCATATGAGGGAATGACAGTGAAAAAAAGCTCCACCAGCCTACAATGGCAGGCAGTGGCCAGCACCAGGTATTGCAGGGGACAGTCGAGGAGCCCTGTGGCATCCAGATGATACAACCCCTAATCACTTTCACACCTCAGTTTAATTGGTTAAACATTGCCTAATGCCCTGTCTGGTGCAGGTTCATGTCCTTCACTTCCATCCCACCCACTCTCAAAATCTGTGCTTTAATTACATTTGTTGCAAGTCTGGATAGTCTGAGCTCTGTTTAAATAGCTTTTCCCTTTTCTGCATCCTTCTGAGCTATCAGCCTCGGTCAAGATGTCATAGTTTCTTGCAGTGCAGCATGCCGTCACTGAATTACATGCAGTGCCAAGTACCATGCTCCTGCAGCCTTTGGAATTTATCCTGGTAGCTACATGCTATCTATTAGAAGTTGTATAGTCTTTGCTAACCTATTATGATTAACGGAATACTGTCACTTTAGCCTAGACTGTGTAAAAGGAGAATAGAGGTCTATTTCTGGTTCTCCACTCTCTCCTACACCCAAAGCTGATCTTTATCTTTTACAGCCCCATTTGCCTATTTTTGGGGGTTGTTTTTCTCATTCTCGATGCTTTGCGAGAGACCACACAAGCATGAAGGTGAATTGCTTGACCCTGCAGAGGGAAGTGGAACAAGCCCTGGGGCATTTCTCCTCCTCCTGCCCCTAAGGGTTAGGGGCAATTTCTTCAACGGATTGTCCTGCTTCTGGATTGTGAGATACGAATTTCTCTTTGGCCATGCCTGTTCTCAGTGCACCTGGCCCTGGGACACAGACAAGCTTTAAAGTGCTTGCTGCTGGAGGAGTGTTTGCTTGGCCCTAGCCACTTCTGGTAGTGGTAACCCAATGCACTGCTGTCTGTGACAAGCTCGTTAACCACTTTACATATTGGCTTTTACCTCATCCTGAAGAACTTCCTGCTAGGGCTCTCATTGTGCATTAGCTTGAGTGCTGCTTGTGTGATGGAAATGAAGTGGCTCAGACGGAAATGTGAAGTGTCCTCTTGGGGAGTGCTTTAAATGAGACACAAACCTGAATTGTGGCCGAGATGTGATTCCCCTTTTGTCTAACACCAGAGGCGGACAGAAGGAACTGTTTAACGACCACCATGATCAGAGTCCAGGCAGTGGAGAGCAGTTAACTTGCATGGTTAGAGAAAGATGCTTTCGGTCCGAGTTGTTTCCAAGACATGGACAATGCCAGAAGAGAGAGAAGACTTTCCCCGGGAATATGAGCATGAGGTTATTGGGGAAGCATGAGCAAAAGCATTTAATGTCCTGTTTTCTTCATCATACTGTCAAGAGAACTGATGCCTCAGAGAGCTTACCTTGAGATCTTTTGCGTGGTGCTCATGAGTCCTTGCCCACATGAGACACGTCAAACACAGCAGTTGAGTGATGATGAAGAATACAGAGCTCTTCTCGGTAACTAGACCAGCAAACACTCCTTCTCAGGGAGAAATAGGATCAAGTGTCACAGCATTGGCTCCCTCAAATCTCCTGAAGGCACTGGTCCAAGCCACCCCCACTGCAGTGCTTTCACTGGAGACAGCAGCAAGTGAGAAGCCCCGGCCAGGTCTCCTGACACTGAGGTTTGCCCCTGCCTCACCAAGGACACAGCAGTCTTTGCTTCCCAGCCCAGCTGCCTGTTACAGGGACTGTTCACTGTGGTGGGTCTGTTGTGTTCCCCCTTACCAGAGGGATCTTCAGGTTGGCTTTCCACCCCAAAGGAGCACAGTGGGCCTTTTGGGCTGTGCTGCCACCTCCACAGTAGTTTCTCCGCTACAGTTAAATAGCGAGAAGACCCTCTGGCTTTTTGCACAAGGAGCAACGGGGAGAACAGAACTTTACGACCATAGACTCAAAATCTTGCCTGGGTCTTTGGATGCTTCCCTGTGAGCAATATCTGGATGGAGTCCATTTACACCATTACTGAGGAAGCCTGTATAATTGCACAGCCACTTCCCATCTCTGAGAACCATGCATCACACCAGCCGGTGCTAATATCTGAGTGGGGGCTGCTCTCTGGGTCAATCCCAGCCTTACTTCAATCACAGCCTTGCTTCTGCACCATTGCCAAGCTGGAATCACTGGACTGGAAATTTATAATACTGTGGCGGACCGAATGCAGGAGAGACAGGACTCACCATGGAGATCTTTTATGAAAGAGTACTATGTGCACAAACCTGGCTCAGGACCCTTTGACTTCCAGTTGTCTGAGCAGGTTCGATGATACATGTAATCCGACTCAGACCTTTTATCGGAAAAAGTTGCATCAGAGCAGCAAACTCCAGCACAGCTTTCGCTGTGAGGATGTTGATGCCTTTGAGCTATGTGTTTACATGTCTCTCTGTATAATGCTGCTCACTGTATATGCGAGGACTGGGGTCACACATGAGCTAGTATTAATTGCAGATGGCAACGCTGTTACTGGAGTGGTAGATTTTGTTTCCAATTTTCTGGGGAGAAGCTCTGCCTTACTTTCACCTTCACGCTACATCAATTCATCCCAATGTTCTCCTGATCCCCTCTCTCCACCCCGCATCGTTAGAATTGTTGCACAATAATTGTAAATTTTACAGTGCTCAAATTAGATTATTTCCCTTGACACAGAAACAAACAGACTGCTAGGAAATGACCATTTCATATTACTGGAAGAGTCACACAATGCTCTCGAGTCCAAGCCAATTGCTGTTCTCAGTCACACATGTGTAATCCCAGGGATATCATTCAGGGCTGCACACATGAAATGAGAGCACACATCATGCCCCAGCATGCATAAATAGCAGTGGACCCCATCCTGTGTACTGCTGTCATCAAGTCCAGACCACTGTGCTTATAAAACAAACACAGTAAATTTAATTAAAGGGTGATCCCACAGTGCTAATCAGATACACGTGCAGATCACAACTGCGGAAGAGGGCCCAGCTCTCTTGAAGGCTGAGCCCCATCCACTGCCATGGATTTATTTAATAATTTTGGGTCTGAGGAACCACGGAATTGGGCTTTGGGTTGTTTTGCTGCTGAACCAAAGCAAGCACCAAGAAATGCACCCAGGGTTTTTTGCTTCCTTCCCCATGATGTCCCTGAGGCTGGCAGCAGCAGCAAGCAGAGCTCCCTCTGCCATGCCAGGCAGACGTGTTGCTCGGAGCAGTGCCAGGAGGCAGGTTGCTTTGATCCAGCACCAGTCTATGTCCAGGATGAATTTAGTTCAGACCCGCACTGGATTTTCCATGCCACACAGCCGTAAGGCTCTGTTCAGCTCCTGGCAGCTGCTGACACTTCATAAAGGAATAAGAACCTGACATTAAGCCTGCTTGATGCTGTATAGGGTCATCACTGCCATGACCATGCTATACCTGGAAGCCTGATGTGCATTTGACTTTTGGCTCAGAAATGATGAAAATGAGTACAAAGGGAGCAGTTTTACCATTGTTAGTTCACCAGCATCATCCTCATAAAAACCATGACAACAGGAGGGCATTTTTTGCTTGCTTGTGGAGACCACAGGTTCATTCGCATGGATTAGGGGACTTTTAGGAGACGTGGGAGAGGCTTGCACAACTTTCAGCTGTGCTGGTGGTAGGCTACAACCTCTGCACTGTGAGCCTCAGCTGGAGCCCCTGCTGTGTCTGCATCTGCTGCACTGATCCCTGTGCTATGATCTTTGGTGGAGGAGGCAAGGAGTTCAGTCTCCTTTATTCAGCACCTTTCCTCCTTTGACAGGAGAATGAAAAGCACTGCCTTGAGCCTGTTGTGCAAACACGAGGGGGGAACCCCGTTTTCCATGCGCTGTGCACTGCAATGCTGCTGTTAGCTGCTGCTAATGATAGCAGTTATTCCAACAACATTAATGATTTGTAGAAAGATGAATTAAGCAAAGAGAGAGTGCTGCACAAGTCTATTATTACCCTGTGCCTAACTCTATTAAAAAGAGCTGAGCTGTTCATCCATTTATGAGCCATTGACAGGGAGGCATATATCTCCATGAAAAAGGTCAGATTGCTCCAAAATGGTCATGGGCACATTTCTTTTCAAGGAGGAGCTCTCTGTGACAGAATGTCTGTGTTTGGCAGAGGGTTTCCAAATGCAAGGCTACCTGAAAGACTTCTTGCCTGTCTGCTGCGTGCACAAGAACTTACCTTCAGCTTTTGAGGTGCTGGGACAAGAATCCCAATTCAGCCTTGACAGCTTACTTGCACCTTGCACATGGCAAAGGCTACAACCTGCTGGTAGAGGAAAGCGGTGTGTTTCTGGGGCTGAGGTGGAGGCAGGGCACCCTTGAGGAAAGCTGGGTGTTTTGGATGAGTGTTATTCTCCTGCCCCACTCCAATCTAACCCATGGATTTTTCCCTGTCTGTCTATCTCGGAGTATTTTAGGAAGCTGTCATTGCAGTATTGAAGTGCCACTTGTTTAGTGCAGTCAGGACGAGACAAACCTGAAGTTCCCTATTGATCTGCAGAAGAAAAACAGCCTCAGCAGCAGCAGGGATAGTATCGCAGAGTTGCCTAGGAGGTGGAAGAAGCTGGCTGCTGGGCTCCCCATGGTGAGGGAGCTGTGGTGCTGGCTCCTCACCCCGTAGGTTGCATGTACTTCAGAGAGGAAATGGGCGAAGGGCAAGACAGATTTGCAAGAGACACTACTCAGCTCACTCTGAATCTGTTTTTGTATAGCTGTTTATAGTACTGGGAGCAGATCAGCCATGACCACCTCAGCATGGACGCACCAGTGTCTATAAGTCTGCCCTGCAGTTCTTCCTCAGGTGTGCCATTGCTCCTCTCTGGTGGCTGCAAAGTCTACTGTTGTTTCCATTCACAAGGACAGTCAGGTGACAATGCTCTTACCTACTAATAAGTTACACAAGACTGAGCTGGAAACAGTGACATAGAAGTAAAGCACTTCATGTTTCCCTCTGTCTGATGACCCAATGTCTGGTGCTGTTCTGTTCCTCCTGGGAGTTTAGTGATGAAGGCAAAACCCAACCAAGCTGCAGGTTCATCCAGTTTGGAGCAGTTTCGACCTCTTGGAGACTGTGAAACTTGTGCAATGTGATGCACTTCTCAGGGTCTACTCCTGTTTTTTCCTGCCAACTGAAACAATGTTCAGGAGCAGCTGTGTGTCATGTCTTGATTTCAGCATATTGTTGTGTCGTTTCTGTTATGTTGGGCCATGGTTTGTCATCCCTGATGCCATGATATTATTTGCTGATATCTAAGGAAACAAGATGGAAGCAGGCTTTCAGCTGTCAGCGCTGCTTAATATTTGCACTACGGTCATGTCCGGAGAGCTGAAGTGAGACAGGGCTCTTCAGTGATGGCAGCACAGTAAAACCAAGGTAAGAAGTAGGCCATTGCCTGAAGAGTTTTCAGCTGAACATGAAAGACAAGGCATCAGAGGAAGGAAATATCATGCCCGTTTTTTCTGATGGCAGCCTGGGCTGCAGAGTCACTTGTCACTTCTCAGGATCACAGAAATCCTCAGCAGGGGAGTGGGATGGACCCTGCTCTGCCTGATCCCACTTTCATGCTTCATTAAATCTGTCCATCCTTGTCTGACCTTAAAAAGAGAGGCTGTAGCAAAAAGGGACTCCAGCACCACACTTCACCCTCTAAACATTTAAGAGTGTTCTGCTGTCTAGGCAAGGCACACAATGCTGAATATTTCCTCTGATATTTCCTCTTATTGATAATGATCGGCAATGCAGGGTAAGTCACTGCTGAAGATCAAGTGTTTTCTGTGACACTCAATCCAATTTGCCCACCTCCTGCTGCTAGCTGGAGCTGTGCCGTTGTAGCTACTTCATGCAAGACAGGAAAGCTGCTTGTGAAGCTCCTTTCAAGGGACATTGCTTCCAAACCAAATCCAGCATGTAGGTTATGGAAGGTCATTATCTGAAACTAGTGATGGGTGAACAGGTTTACATAAAATAAGAGACAGCCCCAAACCTCCCCTCAAACCTCTCAGACTGCATCTCACCCAAGCAACAACCATCTATTTACCAAGGGAATTCTGACCTTTATCTGCAGACTTGAAGAAGATGCATTCCAAAGTGTGTATTCAGAAGTCTGTTGTTACCTGGTTTCTCATAGGGTTTTTCTGGGTGGGTGGGAAGAGCACTTCTCTCAACTGTGTTAGCTCTATCGTGTTCACTTATCAAGTTTGAAAAAGTCCTGTTAAAACCCAGTAGCATTGTGGGGAAGAGCCTAGATTCTATCATCTTAACTCCAGATCTTATCGTGGCTATTCAGCCCTCATCAATTACTGCAATGCAGACAAATGTCTTTTTCGCTAATTCAAACCAAATGATCCTAGAAGACACTCAATTGACATCCTAAATAACTCGCGTCATCTGTCCATTACTCAGGCACAGTGTGGCTGTAGTTTCCCAAAATCGATGTGCCTCTGCTCCAATGGTACTAAAGGGCTCAATTCTACCTCCATGCATTTTTGAGCCTCCTTAGTAAAATCACTGTGATAGATCTCTGGAAACAACAGTGAAGGTTATATTAATGAAGATAAAAAGGTTTAAACAGGTTCGCCCAACACATTTGGGATCCAGGCCTATCTCCCCTCAACAGACTACTGTCTGTTTTCTGAGTAGGAGTTCATAAAGCAGTTAGTTAAACAAATTAAACAAAGCAACAGGTTAAACAAAGCAGCAGATTCCTAGCTTGAGTAAAGAGTTTGCTGTGACCTGAAACGTCCTTTTCTACAACAGGAGCTGGAAGCTTCTGGGAAAAATGGATGTCCTTGATGAAGAAAATGAGGACTGCCAGCGATATAGTGAATAGTTGGGCCACTATTTTCTTTCAGAACAGATTATAGATAAGAATGAACAGACACCGCGCAAAATTGATTTCTGTAGCAATTAAACCTACTTCACCTTTGAGGAGTTTGTTACTACCTCAGAAAAGAGGAGATAAATGCTTAGAAGAGCTGCAGAAGATGTAACGGAGTATTGTGCATCACAGCCAAGCAATTTTGTTGGCTTCTTTGAGTTTCATAGTAGGAAGAGGAGATGATGTAGCTGAATATGTGGCAGAGCTGGAGAGGCTAATTGAATGTTGTTTGATTAGCAACCTCCTGAGGGATCTGCTGTGAGACAGATGGAATTTCATCATTACAAGTGCCATAAACCATCACTGATTGCTGGTGGAGGAGAACTTCACCTGGCCCAGAACAGTGCTGTCAGCCGCAGCAAAGGAGGAAACTGTGAAAGGCTGAAAAGATGGGCATTTAAAAATACCCAAAACAACTGAGCTGACCAACCATAAAACAGAAAATCTTGATGAGATTTTTTTCTACCATGAAAGAGCAGCTTGTTTTGAAGAAAAATCTACATATGAAGTAGCCCAGGGTCATATATGCCTCAGGATGAGATGTGCAGGTAAAAAAAGCAATGACAGCTCTCAAAAACAACCTCTCAAATCCACTATTTCATCCAGAGGTAAAGGCAGGGAGCAGGGGTCTTTCGATTTTGATGAGGCAGAAGATGAAAGCAATATATGCTTCCTAAAATGTGATGACAGACTTTATGGCATGGATGTAGCGTTAAACTGCCCGCCAGCTTCCACAGAAGCACATATAATGCCCATCAGTGAATATGTATCCTGAAGGGCAAAAGAGGACTGAATCCACTGCGGAGTGCCACATTGATATCTGGGCTTGCTTTGGAGGACTCCCTCAGGTGACAGTCTCTTTGTTTGTTTCTCTAAAACACAAATGCAGAGATAAAATATGCAATAGTCCTAGATAGCTGGGCTAAAACCAAAAAGTGTCAGATAGAGATTGTTTGCAAGTATTAAAAGGGAAATCTCAAACTAGACCCCATAGATATACTACTTCTCTGTGAAAATACATGCAGGCATTTATAAGGGGTCAGGACTTTTAGAAGGGAGAATAACAGGGATTTATGCAGGGGGTGGGCTCATGCTGAAATAGCTACTAGTAGGGTTAGCTCCTCACGCCCTTGAAGGAAGGATTGAGGAGGGGTGAGGAAGGAGGAGATCATTCTCAACTCCTTTTTTATGTCCAGATTGCACTTCAAGTCTCTGTATTTGAACAAGAAAAAAGCAGTTTCTTCTACATCAATTGTGCACGAAGCCACAGCGAATCAAATCTGAGAGCAGGCAAGCATCCCACCCCTTGGACACAGACCGTCAGGGCAGGGTGAGTTGTGGGGTGAATGCCTAGTGGAGTGGGTGCATAGCGGGGATCTCAGCAGGCGGGCTTGGGTGATCACAGTGATGATCTGGTTACCAGGAGAGTATAATTGCCAATGAGAAGCCTTGGAGATCTTCAAAGAGCAAATGAAACAGCACTGAAAAGGGCTCTGTGTTTTACAATGAGAATAGGTGATACCCTCCAGTGCAAGAGAAGATATTCGCAGCCCAGAAGGCCAACCATACCCTGGGCTGCTTCCCCAACAGCGTGGGCACAGGGTGAGGGAGGGGATTCTGCCCCTCTGCTCCACTCTGGTGAGACCCTCTGGGAGTCCTGCGTCCAGCTCTGGAGCCCTCAGCACAGGACAGACATGGACCTGTTGGAGTGGGTCCAGAGGAAGGCACAGAAACGACCAGAGTGGTGGAACCCTGCTGCTGTGAGGAAAGGCTGAGAAAGTTGGGGCTGTTCAGCCTAGAGAAGAGAATGCTCCAGGGAAACCTTGTAGCAGCTTCCAGTACCTGAAGGGGCCTACGAGAGAGCTGGAGAGGAACTTTTACAAGGGCATGTAGTGAAGAGACAAGGGATAATGTCTTAAAGCTGAAAGACTGTAGATTTAGATTAGATATGAGGAAGAGATTCTTCACTCTGAGGGCGGTGAGGCCCTGGCCCAGGTTGCATAGAGGATCTGTGGCTGCCCTCTCCCTGGAGGTGTTCAGGGTCAGGCTGGATGGGGCTTTGAGTAATGTGGTCAAGTGGAAGGTGTCCCTGCCCATGGCAGGGAGGTTGGAAAGAGAAGATCTGTAAGGCATATTCCAAGCCAAATCATTCTGTGATTCTATGATATTGCAGTCCCTGGGGTCAGCAGGACTTTGTAACAAAGTATGCTCTCTTGTAAAATCAGAAGTGTTGTAAAATCAGAAGTGTTGTAAAATCAGAAGTGTAGAACCTGGGTTACCTAGCAGGCAGGGAAAAGATTTACCCTATGGCTGTTCACTTGTGGCCTTTAAATAGGCCAGCCACCTAGGAGGCAACTAATTTATGAAACATACTTAAGTTGCTTAAAAATTATTATAGCAGTGGTTATCAAATATTTAAATTCCTACAGAGTCATTACGTGAAAACCTGAGATGAATTGATGGAAGTGGAATAATGCAAAACAAAGATTATGAGAAATCTGAAAAGCTACGAGGTCATGGGAAGTGCTTTTCATTTTGACCCTTGCAACATCACCAGTGTCACGTCCCGTGATGTTTTGGTATGTAACGTGAAGGCTGTTGGAGGGTGGACAGATGGCTTCATATTCAGGTCAGTGGCTAGGGCAGAAAAGACTAAATCAGCTGATGAAAGCAAGGCAAATTGTTGTTCTGGGAATAAGACATCTCCATCACTGACTAGATGGGAAGCACTTTATTCTTCTGTCAGATCATAGCCTACTTAAAAGATTCTTCCATGGAAACAATGGTGGGCTAACATTGTGCCCAGCTAGCTGCTCTGAGGGACATTATTCTGTCCCAAACAGCCTCTAAGGTGAAGGCTAACACAGCCGTCCTCCCTCTGGCAATGGCTGGTACTGCAAAGATTGAGTCACTCAAAAAAAGGGAGGGCATATCCTTCCCCAGCAAAGGGAAGGGGTAGCTTGGAGTCAACACGTGCTGTCTGCAAAGCAGACACTACTGTACACTCAGAGGCCAAGAATTACATCAACCCCACGGGGCATTTTTTGCCTAAATCTTTTTGGAGGTGATGAGGACCTAAAATGTCCATCGGCACCGTTTCTTGCAAAGACCTGTCTCCTCCTGCCCCTCCCTAGGACCACTGGGATGCTCAGCATGTAGGATTGACCTCTCCTGATTTAAAAAATCATACTATTGTGGCATATAAATCCAAACCAGCAGGGATGTCCATGGTGACGTCAGTGACCTCCATGTCTATCCCCAGAAAGAATAAACCAGCTGTGGCTTCTCAGAAACAACCCCTAGGGATTGTGAAGGTTGAAAAATAACCAGTGTGGATACACTGAAGACTTTCTGAGCAAGACTGGACTGAAATGTTCTCAAGCATTTTAGTACAATCCAGCTTCAAAAGTCGTATCGGAGAGCTGCTAGAAAGGGAGTATGAAGGAGATGATTAATGGGAGCTTGGAAAAAGATCAGGATAGATTTCTTTTGAACTACGCCTCAAATTACAATGGATGTGAGCCTGGCCTAGCTGTTGATGAGCAGGAAGATAACACTCATTTGGCCTTAATCTATCCCGTCCCAGGAGAAGAAATAAAGCTAGCCTCTTAAATACAAACCGCTGGCTATTATGCAAAGGATGAGCACTGTGTAAAGACCATCCACATAAAAATGCCAGTAGCTGACAGTCTACATTATCTCTGGATATTGCCTCAAAGTAATTGGACTCTTTCTACTTAAGTAGTGGTTGAGGCTTAAGATCGTATCAGGACAGTGTGTCCACTGGGTGATGTTTAAATATTGCAGCTTGAGCTCGCCTTGTGTGAAGAAGCTGAGGCCAGGAGATGCGTGTGTGCGCTGCTTGGGCCCAAGATAGAGGCGCCTTCTCAATTCCTTGGCTTGACAAGAGGGATATCTCTGCCATGCGAAGGAGAAGACCTGACAGCTGTGGACAACAGGTACGAAATAGGTGACACAGAAGTGTTAGTATCTTATCTGGGGCATTATGGGAGGCAACACCCTCATCTTCTGTTTTCTGTAGCTCTGTGGTAAATAAGGCAGCAGGTTCCCACCTGCAGTGCTGTAAGCAGAGTGTTTGGTTTTCTTCAACCAAGCAGTCTCTTTTCTCTAGGATTTTTTGTTTCGCCACTTTGATCGAAGCCCTGAGGAGTCTGATCCTTTTTGGGTAAACTTGCTCCTTGGATGTATGAAATTATTTCCTTTTACTCCCTGTTCTTTGTTTCAAGGAAAACAAATGAGAAAGGCTGGCTCAAAAGCTAGGCTAGTCTGGAATACTTTTATCTGCTCCCTGGAGGTGCATCTGTGGGTGCAGTAGCCCTAGGGAAATGTTTGCAATTGCCTGGGTGCCAGATGCATGTCATAACCCGATCAGCCCTGGTTTTGAGCCTGAAAGTGCTGTTGGGGGAAGATATAAGGACCTATGCAGGAGACGGGCAGCTAAGTGGAGTCTCCTCTTGCCTCTGCCACCACATCTACCACCGGGCAGGAAGAAGACCGTGCAATGGAAAAGCTTGAGAGCAAACTCACTTCGAGATGGTTTGTGCTTTCAGCAGAATTAAGGAAACCCCCAGCCCAGTTAGCTGCTCAGCTGTGAGTGTGCAGCAAGGTGTGTGCCTGTGCATGGGCAGGGGTGGTGTGGGACCGCAGCCTCCTTGCTATCACCTTTCAAACGTGCGTGCGAAAGTGCGAGGTTTGTCTTAGCAGCTGCTTTTTGGAGTTGTCTCTGGCTGTCATTTTTTGGGAGGGACGGGGGCAGGGAAATTGGGTTGGGTGCCAGATGGTGTTAAACAGGAAGGGAGGCAGTGTTTGTTTGCAAACACGGCGAGGTGTCGTTCCATTATTGCCCGGCGCTCTTGACAAAAATCAGCGTGGGAGATTTCTGCCAGCTACCGCAGCCCCGCAACGCTGCGTGGCAGATGAATCAACACCAACCAGGGAGCACGTCCCTGACCCAAAAGTCCTCCCCAGGATTGCAATGAGCAGGAGCAGACATGGCAGAGATTCGCTGCCAGGCACGAACAAGGATGGCGATGCCCCGTATTTCAAGGCTAGCGTGGGGCTCCGTCAGCGTGCTTTCAGCCAGCCTGCATCTCTAGCTGCTTGGTTTTCCCCTCTCGCCTTTCTCGGAGATGGAGTGATATCTGCAGGGAGAGAGAAAAGTCGTGTGCTGGGAAGTGGTGATCTTGTGTCTTGCTGCGCTCACGCTGCAGGTTTCTGGTGTTTGGGACCTGCACTCAGATCCTGTGTTTTGCCCCATCACTGTTACAGGGAGCAGGGCTGTGGGGGAATGTCATCGCCCTTCAGCGATGACACGAAAGGAGCGGTGTTCATGTCCACAGCCGTCGTAGGTCCCCACCAGGAAGGAGCCCCTGCTGTGGATGCTGATAGAGACGACACAAGCATAGGGAGCATCCCGCACCCTTGGCACCCGCCTGGGCATGCAGCTGCTGAAGCCTCTGCACCCTTTGCATACACTCTACAGCTATAGACATCTCCTACAGACCAAGGCTGGAGTGTCAGGAGTTTGGCATGTTTAGGAAAGCCAGCTTTGTCATGATCACAAGTTTACTGATGGTGGGGTTGGGAATGTTGCCAGGGGTTTTAGCCTGCCCTATAAGACTCTGGTTTGCACTCATCCTGACACAGTGTTGCTGGGTTTCGAGCCACCATCCCTGGTGCCAGATGTGGGCAGCACAAGGGACCCAGCAGTGCTGTGCTGAGCCCAGGGCAGTTGGCATCTCCCTGCTTGCAGCCCCATGGCGCGGTGGGCGCTAGGAAGTTAACAGCCCACGAAGACAAGGCTGAGTCCGTGGCTTAAGAACTGAAGAAGAGATGGCAGCTTTTATGAGCATCCTCCTAAGCCACCACAGACCCTCCTCTTTTTTTTTTCTCTGAAAAAACGGTGGTTTAGGGCATTGCTGCTTATGATTCTCCTTTCTTCTCCTGCTGGGATAGCCAGGATTGATGACTCAGAAATTGCTAAAAACATCATGCTCAGCACTGCCACAACCAGGAGAATGGCTTAAAAATCATGAGATTTCTACCAAACAGAAATCAATTCTTTTCCCTCGTCCTCTGGTGTTTTTGACTTGGAGGTCATTCTTCAGACCTCAGCTCTAAGGAATGTGGTTTTTTTGTTTGTTGTTGTTTTTTTTTTTTAATGGAACCTGGGGTTCCCACCTTGTCTTCAGAAAGAAGAGCTTGAGCACAGTACCAAGTCTCGTGCCTCTCCCATGGAAAATGTGAGTGCTGCCCACATCCAAGTGTAAGAAATACCAGGAAGGACGAATGCAAACACCCAACTCTGCACCATTAGCTCTTCTATGAATATTAACGATGAAGGCACCACTGCAGTGAGTCAAGATCTGGGAAGCCGGGTTGTCTCCAGATCCTGTGACCACTTGCCAACAGGAAAAATGAGTGAACTTTAACTGGCTGTTTTTCAGGGCTGAATATTGTACTTTAATGAACAATCAGAAAGCAACTAGCTGGAAAATAACTGGACCTTTAACAGCCTTGGTGCTTAATTTACCATGTACTTTTTCTTACGCTCTCCCTCTCATTGGTGATATTATATCAGCATGGCCGCCTCTCTGACACCAGTTTTATTCAAATATTGCTGTTTCATCTCCCCTCTGCTCCTATCCCTGCTTCCCTGGGCTATTTTGCTGTGTCTGCCTCACCTGTCAGAGCAGGCCATCACTGCCTCCTCAATCACAGCCCATTAGGAAACACTGCACACCAGACACCTCCATCTCTGTGCTCATGCCACGGTCCAAACGCCAGCTCCTCCGTCAGATTCGGGGCTGGTTACAATGCTTCCCAGCCCACCCTGCCTCAATGGAGGGGGCCGTGCGTGGCGGCTCTTCGGATGGAGTCATTTAAAACTGTGATTTATGTGTTCTTCACACTTAATTGCATTGAGGAATCTCTCACTCTGGCAGTGTCTAATCTCTCGACATTTCACATGCTCTGCCTATGCAGTGTCAGAAGATGAATAGCCCATTCATATGGGGATTGCTTCACATCCAGATACGCTGACTTACAACGCTGATAGACTGGAGAAGAGATGAAGGATAGCAGCAGGGACTGGGTAACTTGTTGTGCCTACCGAACCTCCTTGGCTTGAAAATAAAACGCACTCTGTGTTTATCTGCAAATGATGGCATTTTTACTCACACGGCTTTTTCCTTGCATCTTCCAGCAGACCTCCACCCTATTTGCTCGTCTCTAAATGAGCTGCAAAGCATACCTTTGCCTTTAGGGTTTGCAGGGTGGTGCTCCCAGAGCCAGCTTTGGCAGAACAGGCTATTGAGGAAACCCAAAAGCTCGCTTTAGAATATGTATGTGAACATTGTTACTATTTGGCACTGAATCTGTCACCTGAAATGCCTGAGAGTTTCTTAATGGTGCATGCACATTTTGCTGGCTCCTTTTCTCTGCTCTCCTCAAAATACTTTTGTTCTTGAATGCTGCAATGCTGAGGTCCTCGATTTATTTTTTTTTTTTGCATTGTAACAAATAGGAAGAGACCACATTATACCATCAGAAAGAGTGGGAGGAAAGAGGTGTCTTTATCCTCGTCTGAGGAACTAACACTTTTAATAATTTGCCCCAGGTCATAGAGAAAGCATGTATCATCAGATCAGGGAACTGAAACTGTGTCTTTTTTGCAAAGTTCTAATCACAGGACAACTTTCACCATCCTGATCTGCTATGTTTTCCCACTGAAACATATTACTTGCCTCTAGAACAGGTAAAACTTCCTTACAAAGAATATTTGTAAGGAATGTGTCCCTGTCGGAATATGTCCCCATCCAGTCAGCAGATCCATTATGGATGACTCCCAGTTTTCTTCCGTAATTTGTGAGTTCACACTGAAGAGTTTGGAATAAATGACGGAGTTCATATGTATTGAGATGTGATACAGCACTGGTGAGAAAAAGTCATATCACGATCTGGATGAGGGGAATGAGTGCTCCCTCAGTAAGTTTGCAGATGACACTAAATTGGGCGGGAGTGTCAATCTGCTCAAGGGTAAGAAGGCTCTGCAGAGGGATCTGGACTGACTGGATCGATGGGCTGAGGTCAATCATATGAAGTTCAACAAGGACAAGTGACAGGTCCTGCACTCCGGTCACAACAACCCCATGCAACTCTACAGGCTTGGGGAGGAGTGGCTGGAGAGCTGCCCGGTGGAAAAGGACCTTGGGGTGTTGGTCTACAGCCACCTGAACATGAGCCAGCAGTGTGCCCAGGTGGCCAAGAAGGCCAACAGCATCCTGGCTTGTATCAGGAACAGTGTGGCCAGCAGGAGTAGGGAGGGGATCGTGCCCCTGTACTCGGCACTGGTGAGGCTGCACCTGGAGTACCGTGTTCAGTTTTGGGCCCTTCACTACAAGAAGAACATTGAGGTGCTGGAGTGTGTTCAGAGAAGGGCAACAAGGCTGGTGAATGGTCTAGAGAACAAGTCTTATGAGGAGCAGCTGAAGGAGTTGGGGCTGTTTAGTCTGGAGAAGAGGAGGATGAGGGGAGACCTTATTGCTACCTGAAAGGAGGTTGTAGTGAGGCAGGTGTTGGTCTCTTCTCCCAAGTAACTAGTGATAGGACGAGAGGCAATGGCTTAAAGTTGCGTCAAGGGAGGTTCAGACTGGATATTAGGAAAAATACTGAAAGAGTGGTCAGGCATTGGCACAGGCTGCCCAGGGAAGTGGTGGAGTCACTATCCCTGGAGGGGTTCAGAAAACATGTAGATGAGATGTGGCACTTTGGGACATAGTTTAGTAGGCATGGTGGTGTTGGGTTGACAGTTGGACTTGCTGATCTTAGAGGTCTTTTCCAACCTTAATGATTCCATGATTCTATGATTCTGTGATCAGACAAGCTTAAGTTAATAAACAGATAAACAGAAGCATAAATTAGAAGTTGACTGATCTGAAATCCCCGTGCTTATAAATCACCAAATGTGAAGCTTCAGCTGAGGAAGGAGTAGAAGGGAATGCATCTCTTTCACTGAAATTGTAATGTCCTGTTTATTCTGACCACCCAAATAAAAGCTATTAAATCTTATTGATTGCTTAATAAGTGCTAAGTTACTTGTACAAAAGAGGAGCAGCTTTGGCAGAGTTTGAGGTTTAGCCTAAAGCAGTCCCCAGTCTGGCTGGGATGGAATAAAGCAGTCTCCTGCATGACTACTCCTTGGTAATTGAGTGTCTCCATAATTTTCAGGCCAGTGGCTTTCTGTCACGCTTATATGAAAATTTTAGTAATTTTGGAAACATTCCTGAGAGAGGAAAAGCAGTTTTGGCCCACATCTATTCTTCAAGTCTGAGGTCAGGAAACAGAGCACAGTGATGGGATCAGAAAGGAGAAGGGGTTCCTCCATTTCAGTTGCAGTCTTATGAAGCACTTAGAGCATGAAATGTGGTGTGATTACATAAGTTTGGGCAGTCATGTAAGTGAAAGGCAGGAAGAAAGGCCTGTCTGCCATAACCCAGGTGTGGACCAGGGGAAGATGCATGTATTCAGTTGTCAGAGATGCAAAGAACTCTTCTCTGTAACCCACCAACTGCAATTATGTTCCCAACATTCGTTTTTTGGCTTGAAGTTTCCTGGCAGTATCTCTGTCACTACATGAACTGTCTTGGAAATGTCAACCAAACATGGCTTAAATTATATCATTTTCTTCTTCTGAGAACACACGAAGATACGAAAAACTGGATTTATATTCTTAAACATAGAAATCACAGTTGATCTATGTTTGTACAGACCACCAAATAATTGCCATTAGAATGGGGGATGGGGTTTGGAAACACTGGGATTACTTGTTTGTCATTGCAATGGGTAACATAATGAGATGCTACCTACTTTAATTTCCACTAATGTGTCAAGTTACTGGAGTAACTCTAGGTGCAGAATGTCAGGAGATCTTGAAGGCTTTTGAGCGTGTCTGAAAATCTGGCTCTTATTTCAGGTGTCTAAATGGGAACCAAACACTTGTAAAATAATCTAGCCCAGTTGTGGGTGCTGAGCACTTAGAAATCTGGCTTTCAGTTCTCGAGAAAATCTGGCTGCTAACATGTTTTAATACAGAGAAAAGCCTGGCTAGAACATCAAGCCAAAGGAAACGATTTGTCTTGTAATGACAGGGTTGAGAGGTAGATGATATTCTTTTAAATAAGTACAGTACCTAGGTCTGGATGATCTCTGCTTCCAACTAGATGAGGATATAAAGACACTGGTAATGAGATTCATTACAGCAGCTTTCTAATCTCTTTTGCTACAAAATACATTACATTTGGAATTTAACTGTGTGTGCAGCACACCAGGTGGCCAAGCTGCTTTTACTGGGAGAAAATAAAGAAGCTGAAATGCACTGCTATATAGTGCTCTTAATGCCTAATAATGTCATAGAGGAAGAAGTATGTTCTTGCTCTCTGTTGCTGATGACTGCCGAGCGAAGCACATGTTATACAAAGTCACATATGCTGGAGAATAACGCTGCTGCGGGAGCCCTTAGCTCACTGGTATGTGACACTGCAATGTGATTAGGAAAGAAATTACATACCGGCAAAGAGCTTTCCCCCATTTTGGGAGAGAGAGAGAAGAATTACCCCCTTGGAAATGTTATATCTGAGTGAATTTACTTTTCCATGGGCTGATATTCTTCTAAGGAAGAAGGATGTTTTAGTTGCTGCTCAGCAGAAAGGACTTTTTATTTACCTTATTGGCCCAACATGGTCATGGGGTCTTGGGCCAAATTCCAACTTGGATGAAGCAGGGAGGGTTTCACCGGTTTCAGGGCAATTTGACTCTGAGGTTTGTGGTGCTCTGAATTTGAATATGGAGACTTAAAAATAGGGCTTCTAGTTCACATCCCAGTCTCTGAGGTGTTCTTGCTAACGGTGGAGGTGTGTTGACATGGCAACTCCCTAAATCTAGCCCTGAATGGTGTAAGCTTAGCTCCTGGCCTACCAGGACTCAAAACTCTTCTGAATCAGAAATGAAGTCAAGGCTTTCTGTCCATTGGAGAGTGACACTATCATACAGGTGAAGTTGGCCTATGTGTTTGTTTCTCCTAATCTCATAAAAGCCCTCTGAAATTTTGTATTTCAATTAATAGTAACAGAGCTGAACTGCTCACCCATAGTGTTTGGTTGTAATAATAATGTGGCAAACAGCTTTTCTCCCCTTCTAGTACCGAAGCTTGCTATGATAGAGAATTACTTCACCTTTTGCTTTCCCTCCTCCTTCTTTTTGGTGCTGAGCAGAAGATCTGGTTGGTTTTGGTAGAAAGCACAGCAAGAGCATTGAATGCTCTTCCCAGCTGTTTGTTGTGGATCAGATTCACTCTTTGTCATGGGCTGGGATCCAGTTGCAGGACAGATGCTTTACAGTTTTGTTTATTGGATTTGCTACACAAAGGGTTGTGCGCCACATTGACAGGGAGCAGGTGGCTTGTAGAAAGAAAAAGAACCCCATGTTTTGGGGAGATTTTCACTGTTTACAGAGTATTGCGACATACTGATTGCAGCTTGATGTGTAAAAAGGCAGGGCTGGATATGTCCATGCAGTCTGCCATCCCATGTCACTCAGACACAGACACTTATGCACCAGGACCTGTGCTTTCTCCAGAGCTCAGGGCTGCTTGTGCCATAGCCCGTGGGTGAGCTTGCCCAGCTCATAACTTTATCCTTCTCCTTTGACTTCTTATTCCTCTTAAAGCTGTGGACCATGTGGATGTCTCTGGCAGTCTACCATGTTAGGTCCCAGCAACCCTGGAGAAGCCCCCCCAGGAGTGATCAAAATGCACCCAACCCTCACCATGTAGTACGTATGTTCACACTTGTGTCAGATCCTGTAGCAGGTCTGCTTCCACCTCTTGTCACGGACAGAATGTCTACCTGTCATTGCATGGAGGAAACTGTCATTTTGCTGACAATTATGTTGGATGTCTCCTTCGTCTGTCTTCACTGATGTCACGGATGTTGCTTAGAATGGAACAAGAAATTAAGTTATCAAGTTATGTAGGTAAACAGAACATTGATTCACTTGAAAAGACAGCAGGAAATTGAAGAGAGTGAAGCCTGACTTTTGCTTTTGGCCCGAAAGAGAGATGAGCGGTCGCTGTGTTCCCTTCATGAGCTTCTCTTTCCTCCATCATGTGACCAGACATGAGCCCTTGTGTGGCCAAAATTTAGGTGTGCCCCAACCCTTGCTGGATCTCTGATATGCGAAGGTACGTGAAAGAAGTTCCACTCATGGGACTAAAGGATACCTACATGAGGTCCATGTGAAACACCACATCCCTGGGAACTCCAAAGCAAAGGGAAACAGCAGCAAAATATAGACAACTTTGTGTGGCAATCCATGGAATGTCTTCACCATATAATTTTAACGCAAAATGCAGGGGGGATATGGAGTGCTGTCAAAAAATAACCATATAAAAGACAGAGGAGTCATCGCTGTCAGGACATTTCCATGTCTGTGTGATTTCTCTGTTGATTGAAAACCAATTTCTACATCAGTTGTACAGAGCACAACTGCTGATCTCTCAGGGACTTTTCCAAGCAGTGCTAGCCAGTTATACAGAAATGCTTGGACAGAGAGACAGGCATTCAGCCCCTTGCTCATACAAACATAAGCTGAAAACCCACAATACCCTGTAGTGTGACTACCACTCTGGTGTGCCTAGCCATGTAATTATTTCTGCATGTCAAAGCATGGATAAGAGAACTTTCCCCCATGTATTTGTGCAAGTAGCACTGGTGAAGCTGTGTGAAAATCTCCATGCCTTGTTCTCGGATTATGCAGTAGAAAGTTAGGATGAGACATGCTGTCCCAGCAGCGTGAAGAGCAGATGAGCAGCCAGGATCCTTTTATTCATAGCTGGGGTGATCAGTGTGTGAGCAACCCTGATGTCAGCGCAGGTTTGTATAAACTAGTTGAGCTAATTAAGTGTGAATAGGTGCAAATTTGGGAAAGATCAGCCTCTATTAGTAGCAAAATCACAAACAGGAAAGGGAGCTGACTTTGTGAGACTGCTCACAGCCAGCAGGTTGCCTGGTTCTGGACATGACTAAGGAGCTTCTGTGGAAATTTAGGAACTAAGGAGAGGAATTGCTTTACTTTAATATACAGGGAGGTTAACAGGAGCCCACTGGAACCCTTTTAATTGGCAAGGAGTCCTGTGGAGGCTGGGACAAGTTAAACAATCGTTCTGGTAATCCAAAGCACAGCTAGGCTGAAAGTGTGCACATCTATCTTCTGAATTCCTTAAATAATAAACACTGGAGAAAGTTCAATAAACAACCAGATCAAATCGCACTGAGGAGGCACTAGGAAAGCAGCTAGACAGAAACGTATATGGGCCAATACTCTACAAACAGAGGAAAATCACACAGAGACACAGACTGGAACTGATGTCTGCTCTGGAAGGATTTACTGGCAACATGAGGTGAAGTATTGTGGGCAGGGAAGGTGCTTTTTATTCATGTTTTGAAGAAGGAGTTAGAAAACTTTTCCAAGGGCTGAATCAGCCTTTCGGACTTGTTTGGTGGACCAGAAATGAACGTCAGTCTGTAATAAAGCCAAAAAACAATGTGTCCATGAGCTGTATGAAATGGAATTGTGGCTTGTAGAAGGGCCACAGGTTTTCCATTCCCACCTCTAAAGTAGGTGAGATTCTGTGCAGCAAATCTCTTTTCCTCAAGCTTCCTCACTGTCTATTGCTTCTCTTTATTGGGGTAAAGTTCAGTGTCCCTAAATCACCATGAACTCAAAGCATGCCCTCCCTGAAGCTATCTTTATAGTTCCTTGTTAATGAAAGTACTTTTCTCAGCTCCTGGCACGCATCTACCATAAGATGCCTTCAAGAAACCCCATAGCTGGGACGACTGGACCAGTCAGCTTGGTCCCAGCTGAGTGGTAGTGACTAGACGCTGTGGCAGGATGATCCCAAGCAGAGGCAGTTTGGGGGTACGCACAGGAAGCAGCTGTAACCCATCCCATCCCTCTCTCCTGGTGAATGCCAGTCCAGACCTGGTGGATAGGGTTTATGGAGTGGTATGTAGGGCTGGGAGGAAGTAGGCTGTGGTAGTGTGCAGGAGGGTGTATGGATGAGTGAGCTTTGTGAGGGACATAGACCATGGTAGGATCTGTGGGGTCATGGACAGGAAGGCAGTGGTGCCATGCATGGGGTTGAGGGAGGTGGGTAGAGCATAGGGGAGGGCTGTGGAGTTGTGGGGAGGGGTCAGGGTTCAGTTACAGACATTGTATTGAGGTTGGCGATGTATCCTGGATAAATATTGCTGTGACATTACTGTCCTTGAAAGGGAAAAGGTTTCGGTGTCTCGTTTTTAGCCAAAATGGAGATCTGTGAGCCCTGTGGATATGACACCCTTGTCATGTTCAATGCGATATGTGTGAACTTCTGGCTTTCCTACAGCCTACCTGCGCTTTCGCCTAAGCCATCATGCCAGGCCCCTTATCATGCAACACTTTGCTGTTTGCACCTTGCTGATGGGTTGTCAAGACGGTGCATGGGAATGTCATCGTGCAGTTTGTCACCATGCCGTCAGAGTGGAAGCAGGCGGTGGTGATGTGCAGGTCTCCTTCCCTGTCCACCTCCTCCCTGCTCTACTGCTCCTCACTGCTCACAGAAACACCCCCAATGACTCCTTCCAGCTCTTTCTCACCCCTTGCAGCAGGTGGACAGGACTGAGGGTCTCTGAGTTCTTCAGATATCTCCTGTGGGTTGGACGATGGAGTTCAGCCTTTCCTTGTCATAGCACCATGATTCCCATCCACAGGGCAGCGGCACGTGGAGGAGTGCCTTGTCCCCACCATGAGTGCTGGGGGGGTGACAGCCCTCCCAAACCCATTGCGGATATGGTTATTGATTTCTGCAGTGGAAAAAAGAGAAGAAAAATTTTCTCTCATAATCTCCTTCTCTGCCATTGTGTCCAAGCACAAAACCAGTTAAAAAAAAGAAATAATACTGCTGCCCTTGTGAACAAGGGGCAGGTTGATATTTGGGCCTTGCAAGGTCGTTTCTGTAAGGATGAGCAAACAGTGACATTGACCAGGTACAGAACTGATATTATTTTGTTTATTCACCAAAAAATGCTAACAAAATCCCGTTTCCCTAAATGAAGAGGAGGCAATGAACAGGCAGCTTCCTTGACCTAATAAGCTCTGAGTGCAAGCAGCTTGTCTTTTTGTTCCTTCTTAAGACCCTGCTTTCATAAGACTCTGTGTCACCTGCATAAATCCTTAGCTAAGTATGGGAAAGAGTGGGGAATTACTCCTTTACGAGGCTTCAGACCCAGTCAGAGGGAGCTGATGTGGGGTGAGCCTGCGGGCAGCAATGCACAGCGCTCATGGATCAACATGGCTCGGCTGAAGCTGACCCATGGCAGAGTCCTTGGCTACGATGGGGTCAAGCTTGATATTTCATCCAAATCCTCCATATCTTGATGAGTTGATCTCCAGTGAATGTTAGTGTTGTTAGGGCAAGTGGCAAGCAGGGATTGGACCTTGCGTGTCCTGCTACGATTTCTCCCCTCACCCAAAGCACTCGAGTATGAGCAAGGAGGACCTTGGCTCTTCAGATCAGCTCTGAAAGGTGAAACAGCAGTGAGCTGTACGTATTTATAGGTGGAGCCTTAATGGAAGAGCAGCACTCATCAAATCAGTCAGGTTGCTGGCGGGGCTGGCCGTAAACAAGCTAGTGTTGAATTGCCATCAAGTCTCAAAAGGACAATAGCACGAGTAAACACCAGTTTATGGTTGTGGTGGGCTTTGAATGAAGTGACCTCTACGCTGAGCCTCCAGGAAATGAGACAGAGGAAGCTGGATGGGAGCTGGATCAGACAGGTTTCATTATGCCTCTTGAACCTAGACAGCATATGAAAATATTACACTTAGAAAGGTGAAAGGGAATACCTGCTGTGGTTTGAAATGTTCTTTCGCCTGTCCCCTAAATATTTTTAAAAGCAAAGGAAAATGTCAGACCTTTGTCTTGCATCAAGAATTAGTTAATTTCCTATAGAAGAATGAATATTTTGCATGACCAGAAGAGACAGCCTGGAAAGCATGGAGCTACCTGTGTGGTGGTGGATAATGGGTACGCTCCACTGTACGCAGATTGCCCTCCAGAAATGCAGGCTGAGTCTTTAGCTGTTTCCCAAATCCTGGTCCTAGGAGAGTCACTGGGATCTCTCCTCCTGCATTAGAGTGGGTGAAGATTCATGCTGAGGGACTCTTCTGCCTGAGTCTAGCTCTGCTGAGCATGCTTGCTTGTCCCACGGAGGTGGAAGAAGAGTGGCCACATGTAGGAAAACCTCCTGCTGCTACCTCTCTAGGGCTGATGTTCCTAGAGAGGGGAACAAGTTCCTACGTGAAACAGGGTGGAGGATTCACATCTACACAGCTTCAGAAAGGATTCATCTGGCCTAGTTTATGCATCTAAAAGACAGCTTTAGATGCAAATTTAGGCAGAGTCTGAGTCTGAAGCAGTCAGTTTAGGCATCTCTTACAGCTAAGGGAAGGAAAAGCGAATTCACCTCCTCCAAGAGGTGCCTGCAGAGCCCGTGTACCATTTGACCTCTTGTCTTACCAGCATAAAGAGAAAGCTCTGGTCCAGATGTCTAAGTTACTGAAGCCTAAGATATTTGTGATTAGATCCAAATCAGCCAAATTAGGTCTGGTCTTTTATCTTAACGGTACAAATCTGAGGAGGAAGCAATGTGTTGCTGCAAGAATAGTGCCAGCAGGATTTCTTCATTTCCTATGTTTCCTAGCTCCAGGGGGGACAACGAACTGCATGGGTGATGAGTCAAGGTTTCTAATGCTGCCTCCCTGTGTCAGCATGGATCCAGCTGAGTGCAGATTTGGATCAGCTTGCTAGGAGAGTGAGAGGGAGCTGAAGCAGACCTTGCTTAAACAAAATTGAATGACCCTGGGGTGAATCAGCACCTAGAAGCTCTTTGCTTTTTTTTTACCTAAATCTGACCATTTGGAAACATTGACTCACTGTATTACTGCAGGTAGAGCCCATTTGTTTGTACAGTGTAGCTCAGCTGGTCCTTCTCACAGCTTGCAGCATCTCATGTGGGCACTGGTTGCTGGACTAGTGTATTCATGTAAAAGTTTTGCCCCCTGAGGGATTGTGTAAATCTGTCTTTCTCAAGTTGCCCTTGAAAATTGGCCAGATCCCTGGATTCAATTTGCCTGGACCTAGCAGACAATGGGATGACAACGTGAAGGATTTATGGGATGCGCCTTGCACGTCTCTGAAGTCAGCATCCTCACAATACAGCGACCACATTTGGCCCTGGTTGCAGTAACCTCAGACTTGTCACTGTATCTCGTAGCACATCAGAGCCAAACAATGTAAATGTTTATTGCCTTCTATTCATGGGCCTGTGGCTTGTGTTTTGAGTTCCATGCAATGCAGTGAGGAGGGCCTCCGGAGTGCGGTGTTATAAAAGAGTTGGAAGCCAGATGCCTATGAGATTCCAGCCCAGAGAAAAGTCCCTGCGGTTTGACTCCATCAGGGCAGCAGGGTACTGGGAACAAGGGAAAATTGAGTCGGCCGTAGGATGCCATCCGGTCTTTAGGGCGGACAAATGCATGTAATCTTGGTCGGGGCTGTAAAAGCAGCATTGCTAGGCTAGAGGAGAGGAATGCGCGGCCGGGGAGCTGTGATAATGGAAGGAGGAGCTCGGAAGAAAGGGGAGAGGAGCGGCATTTGCTTTCCCTATCTGTGAACTTGATGCAGAGAGACATTCGTAGCTTCCAATAAGCAGTTCATTTATCTTAACTTCATACCTTTTTACTCCATCGCTAGAGGAGTGATCCCAATTAAGGCAGCACAGCGGGGCTTCCTGTATAAACCTCCTAACACCGCCAGTTACGTTATTTGCTACAACCAGCCAGAGTTATGATCACCAGCGAAAAATAAGCTTCCTATCTGGCAGCTGGCCAGATTCATCCTAGCAAAGCGGCAGAGGGACCGGGAGAGGGAAGGCATTGAAATGTAAAACAGTTAACATTTCTACAATATATGTCAGCATCCACCAAGCAGTGTGGGCAATTAAGTAATGTTACATTGTACACTTCACCTTGGAAGAAAAGCTCATTTTGATGGAGTAAAATACCCAAATGCCACAGATTCTGCTGCTGATTTCACAGCTAAAGCAGTGTTTCCCTTCTATGCACAACGCTTAGCACAGTATTAGGAGAAAAAAAGCAGCATGATTTTAGACTTAAAAGATAAGTAAAAGTGTCGGCCCTCTGCCAAGTTTCTCACCATTTAGCAGCACTGAGATGGGATAAAGAGCAGATTTCTGACTGCTTCCCACAGCCACTTTTCTACTTTTGCCGAGCTGTTTTATATTAGAAAATTGTTGAAGATCTTTCATTGCGTCTTTTCTTTCCTTTGATTTAAGGGATCTTCTTGTCTCCTCCTCCCCTGCTTTTCAGTGGAAGCAGCCTCTACAGGGGCCGTGACCTCACGCTGCATGGGAGCGGTTTGCTTGCAGGAATGACGGAGCCCTTCAGCAGAGTGACCAGGGAAATTGGTTGTGGCTGCATATGCCAGTCCTACTGTACTGTGTTTTTTTTTAAGGTAGAGGTGTCCCAAAATGAAGTGTGATAGCACTGTTGGAAATCTTACACATCACCCTATGATCAGCCTTGAAACTGGATGGAGACTTCCCTGAAAAATAACACAGCGTATGTGCATCTGGGCCATTAGTCTGAATAGCTGAACTTGAGAGATGAATGGAAATTGCCTGTTGCTTGAGTTCAACAGAAGGGAAAACCCGTCTTTAAAAAAAAAAAAAAAAGTGAAAAAACAGATATAAGCAAAAAATTCCTGTGGGTTCTATTGAAATTCTTCATCTGCTGGCATGTTATTGGAGAGCCTTTAGCTTTGAGAACTGATTGTCCAGTGCTGCTGGCTTGTCTTTTTTAAAACCTGAATGCTGACTGGAACCAGATGAAAAATTTTAACTGAAATGTCTATTAGGGAACTAATTCTAGGAGGCACTCAACAGACTTTCAGGCTCAATTCTGATACACCCAGATGCTGAATTGGTAAAGAGATACTGTACATACTGCAGAGCAATAGAAGGAGAGGAATGGTGAAGGAATGAAGAAAACATCAAGTGGGAAGAGTGTTTGCAAGGCTGGGACGTGGAACACTTTAACCAGGTCTTCTTTTGCTTTTATTCCATGAATCTCATTTATATTACTCTTAGTTCAGTTATTTAACATAACAGGATCATGAGATTCAAGGAGGAAAGGTCCTGTTTGCAGCTATGCTGAAGTTTCCGAGAGGTGTTTTGGATACACAGACTGTGGTTATGCAAATGTAAAATGGCTTTTTCTCTTTTTCTAAACCTCTCTGTTTGGGGCATTGGAGTTTAGTGCTGCATCTTCTTTGGTGTGGAATTTTGGAAATTTGTTGGGCTCAAATTCTGAATGCAGGCTCTGCTCTTAACACTTTGAGGGTGTAGGAGGCTAGATTTGATATTTTGCATAGGTTCTGCTGAACCTATTTCAGGCTACAGCTTGATGATTTACACAAGAAAATAGCCTGAAGAAAGTGACATTTAAAACTTGACTGTTCATGAACTACCAAAACCGAGTGAAATTGTGTGTAACAGCTAAGCTGGGAATCCCAATATTGTAGATTCCCTGCTGGTCATCAGTTTTATGCTTCCAGATAGTCACTGGTCATTCTTACTAGTGAGGGAATCAGTTTTCCAGACCTCCCAGAATACCCTGAACAGCAGAACTGGGTTTCTCAGACAGCCAGGACCAAATTACTCCAAACAACGCCACGTCTAACAGTGGGACAATTATTCAAATGGCAACAGAAAAACCCCCTAGAAAGTATCTGTGTGACATGAGGAACATCTGCGCCATGGGGACTCCAATGGATTCAAATGTCAAACACAAAGTGTCCTTTTGCCACTGCTCCACCATGGGGTACGTTGCCTCCACCTGCTAAACACTTTGCTGTTGTGGACATGCATGTCAATTGTTTTTTGGGCTTCATCTTACCATTTATCGAAAGCTTTTTTACTAGCAAAAAACCTCCTGTTCTTTGTTTGAGGTACACAGACAAAAGGTCCAGAAAAGTCTAAGGCACCAATCCTGCAAAAACTTAGCCTCCTGAACACATTGACTTAATTGGGACTGCCTGAGCTTATTGTTAAGCATACACCCAAGCCTTCCCTGAGCTGAAGCCTGGATTAGTAACCAGGATAATAAACTGCTGGTGGTGGCTTGGAATGCCAAGTAGTAGGTTTAAAGTATTTAGATGTCCTGGACCTGAATCCAAAGGAAATGGATTCTATATTTCCATATTTTGAACCGACCTGCGTGACATAGGGTCTTTTTTAATGTTCCTGCAGCACTCTCTTAATCCCTATTCCATATATTAACTGGAAAATGAATGTATTGCCTGGGGCAGCAGCTTTGTTCCCCTTCATGGCACGGCTTTGGCTGCACACCAGCTTGAGCAATAGTCTAGCAGCATCTATGTTTTTCCTGGCTTGTTTTCTGCTACATTCACTGTTATCTTACTTACCTCTCTGCCCTTTTAGTGTTAGCAGTGGTCATGTCAGTTTGCAGCAATATTCAAAGACCATTATGTGTTTCCAGAAATCTTTGGATATAAATCATTCTGCTAATTGCATACTACAGTTGTCAATGTGTCCTGTTACATCTCAAACATAAGCATTATGACCCTTATATTCTTCTTCCAAACTTCTCTATGTCCACGTAATACCCTTCTAATGCCTGCTTAATCATCTGAGACTGTTAATGGTGGCAACTCCAAGCACCTTCTCCTGCTGTTGTTTCCCGTATAGCTTCCAAAGAGCTTCCCAGGAGCCTGAATGGTGTCTAGCTATGGCAAGTCTCTCCCATAGTCAATAGGATTTGTTCTATGGAGGAGGGTGGGTGGTGGATCAGTCCAAATGAACTAGTCTCTTGCACTTAAAAAACATGGATGTGTCAGGTTGAGGGACACGCAGTCAATTCCTGCAACTGCACTTCTGAGGCTTTAGTCTACTCCCTTAAAAATAAATTCACGTGCTGTTCCTTGGTGAGATTCTTGGTCTGTTTAACAGGACAAAGTCATACTCTGGCTGACCTGGTGAGTTTTATAGCAGCACTGCATGTAGCTTCCTGTGCTTCGCTGAGATGGTTCTGGGTAAATCCAGCAGTGGGAAGAGCTGCTCTGTTATTTTCTTAAGGATCACTGCTACAGGCACAAAACACTATCAGCGAAATGTACCTAAATATGAAATCCTATTACACACTCTGGAGACTGAATACTGAAAATACCTTTCTGTAAGCTTAGATACCAAATACCCCGGTACCAGTGCCCTGATTTCCAGTTCCTTGTGTGGTGTCCTGGAGCTGCTTTAGTCCAAAATAATCCACGATGAGTTCTGTGAGCAAGCGGCTCTTCTGTATACAAAAAAACCTGTGCTAATCTGTGATATGGAGAGCAAACTCAGTCCATGACCCAAACGCACTATGCAGTCTCCGGGTTTCCTGAGCCCCTGTGAAACTAGGTAAAGCAAAGCTCTGACAGCCCCATCACACAGTGGTCACCCACCAACAAGCTCATATTGCCCTTGAAAGGGCAGGGTTTTACCCAAGATATGGAAAGTTCCCATTCCTTCTTGTCCCAGTTTGAGCAAGAGGGTAAATGAGGCTTAAAGCTTGTTGTTGCTCTAACTAATTCTAGTTCTCTTGGCTAGATGGGTAAAATTCATCTCCACTATAAACATCTTCAAATATTTACATACAATAACAATTATGGGCATTTTGATTTAAATGATTAAAACACCAGGCTTGACTAGACACTAATTGCTATTGATTGTTTAATGATATTGTGGAATGGTAATGCAGGCTTCATATTGACAGTCAAAAGCAATTGACCGAAAAGTCATTATCCATTTTTAGCCTTACAAGTAAACTGCCTGAATTTTGATTGAAAAATATTGTACTAAATGTAGAAAACCTACTAAAGAAAAAGGATGAAAACTCTAACCTCCATATTATTGAAACCATTTAAATTGCTCTTCTGACCACACAGCAGGAATACAAGAAGAAATTTAACCTTCATTTCCAGAAGGAAGCTTTGACTACAGTCAGTGGTTAGAGCACTAATCTTTTGGTTCTGGGACTGGGATTTAAGCTCCTTCTCTGATTTTTATGTGCAAAGTGTTTATGGCCTCATCTAACTCCTATAATTGGCATTGCATTTCATCACAAAACCATTATACATAATTTAGCTGTGTTCCTCATAGGTCAGACCCAAGTAGAAGGTCACATTGGAGCTACCTAAACCATATGCTTTCTGAAGATAAACAATGAATCTTGATTTTCATTTTGCTGCCAATTCTTTTTTTTTTCCCTAATGGGAAAGGGGGAAGGGAGGATGCAAGGAAAATCCTGAAAAATGCTGTATTTTATCAGTAGCAGTATGTTTTTAATGTTCTCTGTGTATGCTATTATGCACACAGCTTGCAACATAATATAGAAACCTACTGGGTAAGATCAAGGGTCCACAAACTCACTGTCTTCTTGCTGATCATAACTAGTGTGGGAATTGTCATGATATTACTGGAGCTAATGTTCCTCAAAGATATATGCAAATTAAGGCAGAATCAAAGCAGAATCATGGACCTACAGGATGCTGAGCCATTGGGAGGATCAGAGCTGGACCAGGGCTTGCACAGAACAAACCAAATCCAAAATAACCTTCCTGATGTTGGCCAAGCCCAACTTCTGCATCTCATCTCTCCCACTCATGTTAGTAGTTGTCCAGGTTTCAATACATACCTAAATTCAGGAGTCAGATTATTTGTCTCCAGCAAAGTGAAATCAGTGGTTTTCAGTTCAAAAGTTTACTTCTGCTCCTCCTAGAAACAGGGAGGCATAGTTAACATGCAAAACAGGAATGAACTTTGAATTAAAGCAAGGATTTGAGGAAGTGAGGATTTCATTTCACCTGGTAGGTACTGAGTGGGCATCAGCTAAACTATCTGAAAGTCCAGAAACCTCCAGCAGTTTCCCACGTGGGCATTTTCTAGGACATCTCTACGAAGGGATCAAAATGTGGCTGGGTGAATTGCAGTGGTAAGACCGACGGGCAGAGCCATGAGAAAATGCAACCATGCCTACGGTGCGGAACCTGGCACCCATAGGGGCATATCCTGCGTATTTCTGTGTCTTCTAGCTGTTGGACTGGGGTGAGGCTTTCTCCCAGGCTTAGATGGACTTGATCACAGTCAACGGGGAAAACAGAACAGCTCCACCAAGAAACTCAGGAGAGAGAAGCACAATTTATTCCCTTAAATTACTTAAGAGAAATATATCTTTTCTGTATCATCTTTTGTGATACTCAGGAATCTTTTCTAAGAAACTGAAAACAGTCACTATTCTAATTAGTACACTGAAATCTCATCTTCTCTCCTTGTTCGAAGCATGACGCTATTTTGTTACATGTTCAGGAGAATGGGCTGCTAAATAGGATGCCTCGATCAATACTAAATCACAACTGCTTTTCAGGGCTTTAAGAACAAAAATATACACTTTGATAATTGCACTGTGACCCCATTATATGACAGGTAGAAACCATGGCTGCTAATGAGTTGACACAAAATTATACGAAAGCAACCAAATCAATCTATAAATAGCATTTTTGTTCTGAAAAGATCCAGAATGTATTTTCCTAAATGGAATATTCAAAAATGACTTTTAAATACTTTTCTGAAGGAAATGTGGAAGATATTTGCATATGCTACAATTGAGAAGGAAAATTAATATTAAAAGTTTTCACCTGCCCACCAAGTACAAATCATGACTTTCCAACCTAGGAATGCCATGAGGTTTGCTTCAAGGTAAGACCAACATTTTAAAATATTTGTTTTCAGTGGCAGAACCCTAAAATCTAAACATAATCAACTAAAAGTAGCCTGATTTTTACAAGACTCTTCAACATTCAGTGGCTAAATTGGAGCACAAATTCTATTCAAAACCTTCAGAACACCTCATGAAAAAAAAAATAGCATAGTTACCATACCGGTCCTAGTGCTATATCCAGCTAAAAATTCTCTTCCAGAAAGAAATCTAGTTTGGCTGGGGTAACTCAATCTATGGAAAATCTTTCTTTGTCCTTGACATTCTGCTAAGTTTCTGCAGAAGTTGGCTTTTAGGAAAGGAAAGGAGAAGGGGCTCCTTGCTATTTAAAGTGAGTTGAACTTCCAGGTGCTGAATCTAACTGATAAAGTTTCTTTGAAAAAAAACCCTTTACGACCTGGTGTTTTCTCACTACGAAGATGCTTGATGATGCGTAGTTACCATCAAGATTGCTCAGTTTTAGGCTCAGCTCTGGGACCATTCGTCCTTTCTTGCAACCTTGCATGTTTGGGAAATCAAGGGAAAAATGACTTCCTCCAGTGCTCAGTGGCACTGAGAAGCTGAGAGTCAAACATTTGGCTCCCTGCGTTTGAATGATAAACCAGATGAGCCTGATATGGGATGACAGCTTCTTTGATGTGTGCAGTTCTTCTCTACCACTGTGTGCATTCCCTTGTGCTGTTGTTGAGACTATGTCTGCCTTCATCACTCTCTTAAGGCTGCAGAGCAGCCAGGACTGGCAGAGTCATAGGGCTGGCCAGAAAGAAAGAGAGGAGAAATCTAACTTTAGCCTAACCGTAAAGGCTCTTAGCCGAAGGAAAGCAAAACTGGGCTCCAGGCCCAGCTTCCTGGCAATCCAGTGCAATTTTCTTTAACTCATCAATGGGGTAACAGTGAAGAAGTCTGTAGCAGAGACCTGAAGCCTAGGTCTTTTCCCTTGACCACCGGCCACTCCATTCCTTGGTTTTTACCTAGTCCCTGGGAAATGTCTTTCATCCTCTTTTCTCTCCTGGAATTTCCTGCCTGGCAGTCATAGCCCAGCTGCAAGAGAAGACTGCAAGAGCAGGCACTTCTACGCTGCCTTATATCCTAGTGGTTAAGGATCTCCCAGGAAATAGGAAACAAGGAGCTTAGTCTTCCCTGGACAGAGCAGATATAAACCATGGCATTCTGCTGTGGGTGAGCATTTCATTGCCACAGAAATGGGCCGGAGGCTGGTGACCACCTTCACCGCCACTTACTGCTGTCTTTGCTGCAGCCCTAATCACATATTTGCACCTCTAGCCAAATGAGAGATGGCCATCATCTTCAAGATTAAGGACATCTGGGGATGGTTGGTGACCATAGCGATGCAGCCAGTGATCTTTCAGGTTTAGTGAGTCGTCTCCAGGACAAGGCAGGCTTGTTGTATACAAGGGCTGGTTGGGACTTTTGATGAATTTCAAGTGTTGAGGTCTCATTTGGAGCAGGATTTGAGCTAGCTAGCTAGATCCTTATGTAAATGACTAAAGTTGTTTTATAGGTTTGTGCCTTAGCATGTGATCTTTTGATACGATTCACAAGTTTTGGGCTGGGAAATTAAATACTTTTGAAATGTCTGGCTAGGAAAATGCAATGGCTTTAATTCAAGTCACAGAGACTTTCTCTATTTGTTTTATGACACTCAGTTACCACTTCTGGTATAATCCTATGCACACTGGAATTAGAGATCTATAGAAGAGCTTTCTGTGTTTCTTTCCAAGATCTCTTTTTCTTTAGTGATTGGTACTCTCCCCTTAAATTGAAAGTTTTCCATCGTCTGAAGAGTGAAACTTCAATTATGGGTAGTGGTATCTTCTGTACACGCATTCCATCTGTCTTTCTATCTGACCTTTCTGGTGTTAACAAGAGACTTACTAAGCATCTAATAAGGAAAGCGCTCAGAAAAAAAGCATGTAGGCACTTTTACTACTGCTTTGTTTCTACTGCAGATTGAATAAGCTGGAATGCAGTGCAGATATTAATTACAATCCCTTTTGCTATGTAATCAGAATAATATAGGAAATACTTTCCACTTTCCTGGCAGTGGCCCTGATCCAGCAAAGCACTTAGATGCAGGAATAGTCCCATTCAAATGGGCAGGAATTTTGTAGAATCAGAGTCAAAGCACATAAGAAAGGGATTTTTTTTTGTATGTGTGTGAAAACACATGCACACACACATATAATCCAGATGAAATATTTTGTTCAATTCTTAAAATACAGTTCTCTACTTTCTGAATATTAGGGTCAGATTTAAAAGGAGGAAATGTTACTGTTCACTTCACAGTCATTACTGTGAGGTCTCTGTCTGTTTGATAGCATTCCTACTAACCCACATGCAGCACCATGCCAAGATGGCCATATGACCCCTGGAAAAGAGCTGGCTGGTGGGGTGAGTGGGAAGAAGTTCTTTGTCCATCCATGTAGACATGCCCTTAGTCATACTGAGTGAATCACATTTTAAAGAAAAAAATGAATTCCTGGATGAGAACATCCAGTTCTTTTGGATTTATGATAGCACAGTCTGAAGTTAGATCCAAAATTCATGGCTGACTCTTCCCTTCAACAATGCAAGCCAAATTCTGGACAAGAATAAATATCCTGTAACTCTTGGAGAGTTTGAGATCCAGACCAAACTTCTGGAACTCACATCCCTCTCCAGGGGATTGCAAGGTATTTTTTAATTGAATGATTTTTTCGTCAAATAATGTAAGGCTTCAAAATTTGTCCTTTCACCTCCAACTCTTGTTTTGTCACTCGCGAGAAATCTATACTAACACATCCAGGTCAGGCATCCAAGGTTTAGAGATCGGCTTTGCATACCTCTCTTTCCATGTCTCATCTCAAAATATTAATAAAAGCTCTGCTTGATAGTAAAGCGCAGGGAGCTGATGCTTGCAGTGGGGCTTACAGCACATGGAATTTGTTGGGGTTTTTTTTTTTAGCATGAAAAGGAAAAAAAATCCTTGGACTTTTATCTGTTAAGGTTTGATTGGACACTGCCACCAAGACAGGGAGAAAGCATGGGTGATTAGGTGGCCAGCACTTTGTCTTCCTCCCTAGACCTCTTCTGATCAACCAAGTAGACATTCCCCTGAAGTCTTCAGGCTTCAAGCCTCCAAAAATGTACAGCTTTGCTTAATTTTGCACACAGAAACTTGACATATGAAGAAATCTGTGCATGGTCAGGGCCCTAATGAACAAGGCACAGACTGAGAGAAGTGCAGCGATGGAGCAGCTTGCTCATGGTCAAAATCAATTGGGAATAGCACCAGGAACAGAATTCTGTTCTCCTTAGCATCAATCTACCAACATCTCCCAAGAGACTTCTCCAATAAAGGAGTGTTGTTCTCCTCTCTGATGGACACTGTGTGGTTCTTTATACCCGGAAAAGTGCAAAGACAAGCTCTGGATTGGGACATGCAGATAACTCAGAGAACATCTAGACATCAAGACAGACTGCAGCTGATTAGACCCAGGAAGCAGGAAAGCTGCCCTCTTGCTTCTCCAGCATAAAATCCTACACGACCTGCTGGAGCTCCCTAATTCTGTAACACCTGGCAAAGGGTTAAGCACAACAGAGGCTCCAGCCTAACAGCCACACTCACTGTGAGTAGCTAGGAGCTCTTTGGCCCATTCTTCACACTTTAGGAGGCCCCTTTCAAAGCAAACATACGTCAATACTTTAGAGGCAGAAACTATCAAGTCATGCTGTGTTACTCAGAAACAGAGAGAAGAAACTGGTATAATGGGAAAAAGAAATTATCTCACCTGCCTGGTGGTAGAGAGACATTTCTCACAACATTTAATCTAAGAACTAGTCTTAGCCGCTGGCCATATCTATCATTCATCATGACTTAATGAGAGAGGAACTGTCTCGCATTGAGTGCAGAGCTGTGCAATGGCAACAACAATAAACATTTTTGCACTTATAGTGGAATTCTCTTATCTTTCTTTTTTCTTTCTTTTGACATATTCAGCACCACACAGCAGGGATTAGTTTGGCTTTATACAGAGCTGTACTCTGGCTGTGTGCTTTGCAAAGTAATGGGTTGGTGTAGTAGCAATGATCCAGTTGTGCTGCTTGGACTGTCAGCTCATCAAGGGCTCACTGGTGGATGTGGAGCCTGTGGAGATGAGGAGTGCTGGTCAGGGCATCAGAGATATCCTTCTCCTTCAAGATTTTCAGTGGTAATTTACCAGCAGGATAAAAGTATGAGTTGCAAAAATCCCACTGAACCTTTGTAATGCTTTGTATTTGAATGCTCTTCCTGAGATTGTGGTGCAATGAACAGATAACTGGTTTTCAAACAAGCTAGTTGAGATACTGGATTCAGTTTATCTAGAGTAGCATCAGGGTCCATGCAGACCTGTAACTATCTGCCTCTCCATCATAGTCCTACAGTACAGCATATGTCTGTGAAAGGTCCCGATCTGGGAAATCATAGAATCATAGAATTGTTTAGGTTGAAGGAGACCGCCAAGATCATCGAGTCCAACCGTAAACAGAACTGATGTGCGGAAAGCAGACTCCACAATCTGTAAGATTGTAAAGTAGGTATGTTTATTCGGCGCCGGGCAGCACAGGGGGAAGTCCCACCAAAGTCGTGTGCGCCAAGCAGCAACGTGTCTCTTCAATTTATACAATCAAATATTACATATACATTAGATTTCCCAATACACCTATACATATGCATCTATCCTCATTGCATATCAAAATCA
>Ga0065711_1029495_pt1 | contig 35964 bp, 41 predicted proteins | sample Hoacrofraction12_FD_59098 | JGI IMG/M metagenome (GOLD analysis project Ga0065711, IMG submission 59098) | Hoatzin crop microbial communities from Cojedes, Venezuela - Epithelial fraction 12 v2 (version 2) | ecosystem: Host-associated > Birds > Digestive system > Esophagus > Crop | place...
AACCAAGGTCAAAAAAGAAAAAAAAAAAAAAGACCGAGCGAGCAGGTCGGTGCGGGTTTGGCGGGAGGGGCCGGGCCGGCAGCCCCGAGCAGAACCCGCGGGCGGAGGCTCGGCCACGGCCTCGGCAGCACCGGGAAATGAACGGTGCCGGGCTGAGCCCGGGCTGGTTTCCCGCCTCTCGTGTTGCGCCGCGCTGGTTCCGCCGCAGAGAGACGTGAAAACAACGAGAGTTGGGTGGTTGTCCTGGCCGTGGCGGTAAATGAGTAACTGGGAATAACCAAGCGCTCCGATGCGTGGCGTTGCCTTCGTCGCGCTGCCGGCCGCTTTATTTCCCTTTAATTCCTGCCTTCCTCAGGGTCCCCTAAATGAGGTGTTTTTAAGAACTTGACCTGGAGCGGACTTGAGGGGATTTATTAAAACTAAAGTGCTGTTGGCTGCTGGGTCCCGGGAGGGAGGGAGGCTTGGAAGTGCCTCCTCTGGCAGGGACGGAGGCTCCGGAGGTGGTGGGACCACACGCAGTCCAGCTGGGGAAGGCGTTAACCTCTCCTCTTCCAAACCGGCCGGCTCGGAGCGGTGACGCTTCGCTCAGAAACGGCTTTAGTGTGGCAATTAATAAAGTACTATTGCTTTGAAAGGCTGCGGGGGGCACGGAGTTTGGTCTTGTAGGAATCTGGTTTTGTAATTAAATACAGAAGTGTCGCGGGAGAGGGAGACGAGCGTTTGTAAAGTTTCTGCGAGGAGGTTTGCGAATGCTCCTCTGCTCTCTCGAGCACTAAATGGTACGGAAACATTAAAGCAACCATTCTTCTTTAATTTATAGGCTGGTTAGCGTCGTTGGCAGAAACTTTAGGATAAGTAATATCAATTAACTTTCAAGTCAAAGGCTTGCTTATATTAGAGGAAAATTGGGGTTTTTCTGGCAGACTGGCGTGTATCGCAGAAAAAGCTTCCGCTGGGTTGGTGACCTAGGTGGATCTAATACCGCCCGAAAGCATCTCGGTGCCGCGCGGTAGCTGCGAAACCCCTCTGCGCTGGTAGCGTGCCGCAGGGGACGAGAGGAAGGCCGCCGGCCCGCGGGCTCCCCGCCTGCAGACCCCCGAATCGCAGAGAAGGACCGGGACGCGGCTGCGCGCGCAGCGTCCGTCCCGGCGCGTTGGTGCGGCTCTCGCTTCGGCGCTTTGTGGCCCCCGCTGTGTTTGCTCCGGTTGCCTGGCGGGGCTGAATGGATCCGTATGTCGAGGAGGGATGCAAAGGACTGCGGGAGAGAGGGCTTTTGGTGCTGAGGAGGAGGAAGGAAATAGGGAGATAAGGGGGTGTCGATGCCTGGGAGGGTGATGTTTCCTGCAAGGTGAGCTCCGGGTGTGAAACCCGCGCGTGGAGCCCTGCTCGCTGCGTTTCGGAAGTTTCAGTTTGAGAATACGGGTGCGTCAAACCCGTGCTGTCACATACCGGGCACGCTGCAACCAGCGGCTTCGACCACCCGGAGCTGCTGCAAAGGGTCGGGGCCGTCTCCTTCTGGGCTCCCTCGGTGGGGGGGTTTCGGGGAGCGGGGGGCCGCAGGGCTGCGGGCTCCTTGGTCTTCCCGACATCCAGCTGGGAGTGCGGTGAGAGGCGGGAGCTTGGATGGGCACTGGCAATCCTTTACTGGGTGAAGCCTCTGGCGAGGAGGGGCTGCCTTGGGGGATCTTGGGAGAGTACGGATATGCAGTTGTCATCTCGTTTCACATCACGGATTTTCCTCCTTTTTTATTACCGTGGCTGTTTGCATAAAAACATGAGCTTTGTTTCTTTAGAGTTCATCTGTTCCTGCTGCTTTGGCCCTGCTTGAAGTCCCGGTGTTTGTGGTGTGGTGAAGGGTGATTTGCTTCAAAAAAAGGGTGATTTGCTTCAAAAAAAAGGGTGATTTGCTTCAAAAAAAGGGTGATTTGCTTCAAAAAAGGGGGAGGGAGCAGCAGGAATCCGTGAATTCTTACAGCTTTGGCGCTGCTTATCTGGCCACATGGACAGGGCAAAGAAAAACCTCCCGTGCTGGCCATTGTGCCCCGTTCAGCAGGAGACCTTCTGCAGCTGAGACACCGCGGCGGAGCAGCAGCAGCACTGCTTATTTATTATTGAGTATTTAAAGGTAGAGCAATAAAGGTAGGGTGGTGAAAGAGCTGAGCTGGAAGCTGGGATTCAGACCGTGATGCAGAAATCCGAAGTGACCCGAAGCAGTGTCTGTATGTCTGTGTGCAACAGGAAAAGCACGTTGCTGCTGGCTGTCCTGTCTCCGCAGCTTGCAAGCTGGAGGAGGCAGAGACTTCTACTCTGTGCCTGTGATAAATTGGGTCTCTGGGCTCAGGTAAGGTGTCCAGCCGTGGTATGAGCCGTGTGTGACCATGGCTGATTCCTGTAAGCGTGTGAGCTCAACTGGCCAGGAAACTGTCAGCCCCAGGAGAGCCAACGATCCAGACAAACTGCCCTCTCCACATCCGTGGAGCGTGTGCTCCCCTCTGGCTGCAGCCCTCCTTGTCTTACCTAGGCATGGTGTAGCTGTGCTGAGGAACGGCCAGAAAGGCTCTGCTGGCAGCTGGCACGGGAGACTGTGGGTAACTGGGTGATGGCCATCAACAAGACCAGTTGGGGGAGGTTAAGACTTGCAGCCAACTAGAGGGAGGTGTATAAAAGCAGCTCTCCAGGATTAGAGGGAGAACTTCATATAAAATCCACCTCAGTGGGGAGAGGAATCAGTAATTTTGAGGCAGAGGAATGCTTGTGCTAGCTTTCCCCTGCTGTAAAGATGGGCTGACTTATCCTCGAAACACACGGTGTTGAATTAAGTCTGACGCACTGGCAGAGTCTGCCTGTGGCAGGTACAAATCTGAAGTCGCAGACAAGGCGGCTGTACCCCGAGCGTGGGCATGGCCGTGAAGAAAAGCTCCTGCACGTCGGTGCAGGGGATGCGTCTGAGAGCATCAGGAAGGCAGAGTGTGGGTCTGTGCTGGTGGACGCCTTCAGCTGCTCCAGTTCTGTCTCTGCACCGTGCTGGGAGAGGGACAGAGCGGGGTCATGAGGCCACTTGTCAGGGGAGAGGTTGCGTCAGTAGGGGTCCAGCCTGCAAAAGGTACAGCTGAAGGGGGTGTGCTCAAGGCCGTGGGGTGATTGGTGGTGCTGGGAAGGGACTGGTCTGTATGTCCCACATCACCGGAGCGCGGGGGCATGGAATGACATTACCAGGCGCCAGATTTAAAGCCGATGAAGGGAAACACTTTACCCAGGCAGCACACAGTGGAGCTGTGGAGCAGGTGCTGGGGGCGCCAGGGGTGTGGGCAGACCCAGAAGAGGCCACCAAGGGCCGTTAGATGTAGGGCTGGTGATAGAGCCCGTGCGGCGGGCAGGCCCTGGCAGGGTGCTGGGGGAGTGTTGGTCTCTGCTTGCTCTGGTGTCACTCTCTGGCTCAGCATCTGCTACGAGCCGCTGTCAGCTCTGCCTAGGCAATCGCCTTGTGCTTCTGCGGGCTGACAAAGCAACAGCAGCGCTTCCATCTCTCCTGTTTTCGCAGCAAGTGCAATAAAATCATGAATCTTCTACAGCGGAGGATCCAGCACAGCAGGGATTTGGCTGAGAATAGCTGACCTCCCGCTCGGATCCGCTTTGCCTGCTGCAGTGGTGCGGCTGCGCGCTGGGCAGGTGGAGGCAAGGCGAGGGATACGATGCTCAGCCGGAATGGTGCCAGAAATGAGGGATATGTCCAAGAGCTGTTCCACGAGGAAGCACAGCAGGTATGTCGGAGAGCCTTTTCCCTTCTCAGTTCAAGTTTCCATCTCCGTGGTCTCTGCACCTCCTCCTGGCCACCTCTGTGGCAGGTGAACAGGACTGAAGTACCAAGACCACCCTTCTTTCTGCTACGCAATCCTGAGGGGCTTTATTTAGAAAGGGAAAGAGGGCACTTGGTTTCCAGAGCTGCGGTGGGAAGGCTACAGTTTCCCTGGAGGTTCAGCTCTCGATTCCAGCAGCTCTGAAATTCACTGGCACCCCGAGTACCAGAGTCCCGTAGCTCTTCCAGAAGCATGGTGCCCTGATCCCCAGGCCTGTTGGAGATGGCTGGCTGTGATGGGTAGGCCATCTTAACCTACTCTGTCAGTCCCAGTTGGTCCAGCCTAGTTTGTCACCTCATCTAAGAGACTTCTCCAGTCCACTGAGGACCCTGCCTGTCTTGGGTGCTTGGCAGGGACAGAAGGAGAAGCACAATGTATAGCTGCAGGCCCTGTAAATGACCCCTTGAGTGGTGGTTTTGGTTCATGTAACGTCATCAGTGGAGTTAATTCGCTGAGGCTGAGAAGGATTCTGCAGCTGCCTATTCTACAAGAACATAAATAGGTTATTGCAGGGAGCCCTCTCTTCCAGGGATCCCATCAGCTCTGCTGCCCCTTCGTCTTAGAGACAACTTGCAGCAAAGCGTGTCTCAGCAGCTCTTGGTGGCCGTCCGTCCCACTGTTGGTGGCTGGCTGTTGCACCGCTTTTGCAGCCTGCCTCTAAAGCACGAGAGGTAGAACCAGAGGCTTTGCTTTCCTCTAGGTATCTCAAACGCAGACCAAGCCCTGGTGGAAGATTCAGCTGTTCGTGTGGGAGCCGGTGCTTTTTGGAACGTGGGATGGCGTCTTCACCTCCTGCATGATCAACATTTTTGGAGTGGTTCTTTTCCTGAGGACAGGATGGCTCGTGGTGAGTGATCCTCCTCATCACCTTACTTCGTACCTCTGTCACCACTCAGGTGTTTTGGATTCTGTAGGCAGTGAGTGGGTTATGTCCTCTCGTATTTTGTAGCATTTCAAAAAGTTTGACTAAAATGGAAAGCTGAAGTGGCCTTTGTAAGCTGTTTCCTCTTTTACCTTGGGGAAAGAAAAACACAACAACCAACCTTGACAGTGAATAGGGACACTCCTGTGTTGTGTTGCTGAGACAAAATAACCACATTTCAGATAAAGCATATTGCCATAGTTACAGCTACTCGCCATCGTCCCAGCACCACTGAAGCAGGTCCCTTAGGAACGCCTCAGTGTTGGAGTCCTCGGTGTCTTGAATGGAGAGGCCTCAGTCAGGTGACACTGTCATCACTGCCAAAGGCTCTTCCACTTGTGGATCCATAGTAGTATCTCACCGAGGGTCAGAGCCTGGAGGAGTGTCCCTGCACCCCTCCTGATGCAGCATGTTGTCTTGTCCCTTAAAATTTCCCCTTAGAAGAAGGAAAGCTCCCCCAGGGATGGGTGGAATTTGGGCTCCACGCAGAGTTCGTATCACAGGCAAGGTGGGCATCTTCCACAAGGAGCAGGAAGACGTTTGCACTCGGTCGAAGATGGCTTCGCTGGAGGCTTGGAGGGGAGCTGCAGTCGTTGCAGTGGAGAAGTCGGGATGATTTTCCTAGCTCCCTCTTCCTCCTGAACTGATTTCCTCCACATGTCCTTTGAAAGCAAGTTACTGATGGAGCAAACACAAATAAAAATAAAGCCGGTAAATAAAAGAAAAACTGAAACAGCTGGAAGCCAGCATAAAAGGGAAGGGAGGAGAAGCTGGGGCTGGCAGAGAGCTCCCCTGGCAGAGGACAGTCATGTTGAGCTGTTTGCAGAGTCAGGCTTTTGCTAAAATTTCCAGAGCCGGGGCTGGTAAAGCTTTGCAGTTCCAGGGGACCCCAATCTTGCTGAAATGTTCACGCCTATTGTAATGCTGCACTACCCCCTTCCAGCACGCGTGCATAAATAAGCATCAGTGTTTAATGAGGGCATTTTCTTCCCACTTTCTCTGCTTGCTCTTGTTGCTGTGAGTCCAGCCGTCCTCCCTGGTCTTCGTGTTAGCCCTTTCTTCTGTGGGAACCATTGGGTTGCCCATTAACTAGCTGCTGCTGTAGCCTGGTGCCACCAGCACATTCTGGAAAAGCCCAAGGCTACGTGTACGTTTGCCCTTTTTAATTTTTTTAGCTGAAGCGTGTCATATTTAGTAACCCTTTCAACTGGAGGCTAAGCTGTTGAAGAAAATGATCAATTGTCCTTTTGACAAAAGCGCATCGGGCTGTAGAGGGCTGTGGTGCTGACCCAGCCAGCAGCTGCGTTCATAGCAAACCTTGGCTCTGTTTCCCACTGGCCAGATAAAGCCCCTGTCAAAGGCAGCGGGATGCTGAACCAAAATAGGATTTTATGATGATAGCAGCATCCTGGATATGTTTCTGTTGTTTCACAAAAAAGAGAAGAGGAAAAAAACAAAAAATCTGGGGTTTCAACCAAGCCCAAATCTGAGAAGCAGCCGTTTAGTGCTGGTGACAAGCAAACCCCATCAAGGCTAGCCTGACCTCAGGAATGAGCATTGCTGGAGCAAGGTTGGGAAGGAGGGATGTGGACGTGGCCTGTAATATGAGCAAAGGCAGGGGAAGGGAAGCCAGACGTTACCGAAGCGCTGGGCACTGGAGATTTCTGATCGTACAGTTGGAATGGCTGTGCATGGGGCTGAGCGATTTGTCAGCAGGGGAAGGTGGGCTGGAGCACGAGGGAAAACTTTTGACCCTGGAAAATAAATTACAGCCATGTGCGGGAGGATTGGAAGGTCCCGAGCTCCGGAGAGGTGCTGGAATGCTTTTGGAGGTACCAAGCATCTTCTCTTTCTGAAAATCTGACCTAAACAGCAAACTAAACCCCCCAAAACAGGGGTTACGCTGGCCCTTAAAGCTGCCAACAGGGACGTGCAGCTGGGTTTGTTCAGAGGCTTTCGCTCCTCACCCCCAGCGAGACCACGGCTGGTGCAGCATCTCCTCTGAGGAGGGGGCCCTCCCTCCACCCCAAGCAGGAGGGGGCTTTTTGTTGGGACTGAATCCTCTGCACCAAGCTCCCTGAGCGCCGGGAGAGCGAGAGCCACCTCCACGCAGCCTGCGTCCTGCAGGTAAGGGCTGGCGGCCCTGGTTTGCGGGAGTGCTCCTCATCTTGACGCCGTGTTGCCGCTGGGGTTTTGTTCTGTGGCGGCTCACTGTTTGGCAGGGTCAGAGCTTTTCAAGGTAAGTGTTCTGAAAAATTAAAATGTGGGCTTGATGCTGTTAATAAATCAGTTGCTGCAGATCCCAGAGGTTTAATTTTGAAACTGCTTTTTGTTATGAAGGTGGTTTTTTTTTATTTTTTAAGGTATGTCATTGTAAAACCTGCAAATAAGCAGTGATCCCCTCCCCATGGTGGCTGAATCGTTGTTTGACCTCATTCTTTTTAAACCAGAGGACAAAATCAGTGCTTCATGCAGGAGCCCGGTGACAGAGCAGCACCTGCCCATGCAGAGGCCTGTCCAGCCCCAGGATGAGGCAGGTCTTCTTCAAAGGGATGCTAATAGCTACTATAGATTTAGCAATCAGTTATGTTAATTAGACAAGTAAGAGTGTGCCTGCATTTTTCTTTTAATCTGTAATGACTCCAGATTCAATGGTCACTCGTGACTAGAAGCAGATAGGTCCTTCTGTCTCAACAGAGCTGGTGTGAGCTGATCTTTATGTGATTTTTTTTTTTTTCCCCCTCCATTCCAGGGAAACACTGGCATTGTAATGGGCATGTTCCTGGTGTCCTTTGTCATCCTGGTTGCCCTGGTGACGGTCTTGTCTGGAATTGGGGTGTGTGAGAAGTGCAGCATTGGAAGTGGAGGAGTCTACTCCATGATTTCTACTGTCCTCGGAGGTCAAGTAGGGGGGACTGTTGGCCTCCTTTATATTTTCGGCCAGGTAATTAAAAAAAAGTTATTTAAAGAACATCTAGAAACTTTGCAATGCAGATATTAATCTTGTGCTTCTCTGCTGCAAGAAGTAATGCTCCAAGTAAAATCCAAGTAATGCTCCCGTGTGCTGAACAGTGTGTGAGAGCACCACGGGGAACCCTCAGCCCCGCTCCGCTCCCCAGGAGCCAGCCTGTGGATGGCAATACACCGTCTGGCACGGGTCACAGCGGTGGAGGAACTGGGTGTCTGAACAAGCGAACTGTGCAGGACATGCCCTCCCATCCCAGATTAGCCCCATTGCCAGGACATGCCCTTGCTGGCGAGAGACTGAAATGAAACCAAAGCAGGAGAGGCCACGGTGGCCACCTGAAGCCTGGCGAGTGGCTGTGGGCTGGTGGGTTGGCCTTGGCATGCTCCCCATGACCTTAAGGACCAAGCAAGCATTAGCTGCTTCTCCACGGGAGACTGCAGAAGGGGAGGTGGTACGGGAGGAGAGCTGGGCAGCGGTAAGGGCCACAGCTAATGGACTTCTTGAGTTCCAACACTTGCAGTTCTGGGTTTTCTGAGAGGCCCCAAGGAGCTGTTGTGGCGAAGCACCGAAATGCACAAGCAGTAAACATAAAGAGTGGAAAGTAATCTCTTAAACCTGCAGTAACTTAACCCTCTCCCCCCATAAAGATGTTATGAACAGCGTAAAATGTGGCGAGCAGAGAAGCATTTTTTTTGAGGTTTGTTTTTAACTGACTGGCTTGCAGCATTCTCCAAAAACCCTTAAAAAAGCCCAAACCAAAAATAATCCCCTCTTCTCCTTTCGCTCCAGATTAAAAGCAAGTGTCCGTAAAATACAAACTGAGCGCGGTTACAAGCCAAGATATGGAAATGGGCCACACATGAGAATCCTTCCTGTCATATTTTCCGCTCTCGCTCTCCGAGCAGACCCCGTCTGGGAAAGCAATCAGGTTGCAGCCTGTCCTGAGGGCTGTAAAAGCCGGGCTGCGGCAGCCCCAGCCCCAGCCTAGGCACCCCGCGTGCACGGGGGGCTGCGGGCTGGGGGCTGGCTTAGGAGCGCTCTGCCTGCTCCCGAGAGCCGGCACCTTGCCCTTCTCTTTGGCCGTGCTTTCTGCCCGGCTGCAGGCTGCTGCCCCGCTACGGGATGCTGACGGAGTGCTGTGACCTCCGTCATGAGGCCAGTCCGGCCAGCAATGGGTGTCTTCCCCTTTCCCTGGTCTGACTGGGCAGGTGGGGATGACTGGCCATGCGTTGCTGATGCCCTGGGAGATGAGAGGTGGCTTCCTGCCCTGGGGCTGCTGCGGCGACCGGTTGTGCCTCATCAGCAAGGTTGAGCTGAGACCCAGTTGGGCTTTGCTGTCCTCCTGGGATGCTCCGGAGAAGAGGCTTAATCCGATGGCCCGGAATGGTCCAGCACGCTTCTACCAGGTCCTATGGAGACCGACATGTGTTTGATGACACAGCTCTAACCACGAGGCCGGGGTTTGGTGCTCTTCTCTGCAGTCTCCTTTCCTGGAGTAGTTTGCAGTAGGACCTGTCTGTGCAAGCAGAGGTTTTCCAGGGTCCAGCCCTAAAATCCCAAAAGCAAAGATAGTATCAGTGCTTGTCCAGATGTTGAAAAGCGATTACGCTCCTTGCCTAGCAAAGCGTGCAAAAATCATAAAGGACTAATTTGTGCAAGTTTCAGCCTAGAACTTGGTTCTGATTTCAAGACGGGCAGCCGATGGGAAACCAGCCCGTGTCGCGGTGCCGCTGGGGCCCTCGCTGTCGCTGTGTGCGGAGCAGTGGGGGTTTGTGGGCACCTGGCTCCTCCGTTCTGCTGGCGATGCTCGTGGTTCATCAGAGGAGAGGCTTCAAGGAGGCTTGTGGTGTGGAAACCGGAGGAGGCTCTCTCCGCTGTGCTCCCTTTGGAGTGTCCTTGCACATCGCCGTCCTTGGTGTGAGAGGAAAGAGAACTTATTTAATTAAGAAAACACAACTCCTTCGAAAACTGATGTTGGTCAGGTGCAGGGAGTTGGGGCTGGGTGGTGTTGCTTTCTGCCTACAGGGTTTTCCTCATGTGAGAGGTGAGAACTGCACCTGGTTTTAATGTGTTTTTTGGAGTTAGATTCTGTATAGGGTTTTTTTGGCTTCAGGTCTCAAGTGCAGTTTTGTGGGTGCCCTAAGCAGAGCTGTGCCAGCGCGGGGTGTTGTCCTCTGTTAGCTCAGGAGGGACCTGTTTTCCGGAGAGAGCACCCATGTAGGACATGCACAGTCCACTCACTGGTGGGGTCGGCCATGCTAAACACAAGTAAACAAGAATCTGTCCACTTGTTTGGGGACTACCTTGCAGAGTCTGAGACTTCTCTGGTGGAGGCATTCATGGTGGGGCTACCAGCAAGGAGAAAGGCAGACTTTCAGGGTGTAGTTCACCTGATCCATGTGAGGTGTCTGCCTGTGATTGAAGTGAATCCTCCAGGATCTCCAAATTGTAGGTGTCCGAGTCTGAACAGGTGAATCCCATGCATCTTGCTTGCTGAAAACCGCGCCTGAACCCGCAGCTCCCAGGAATGGGTCCGGTGGCCCTGAACACCCTCAGTGTCGCGGTGCTGGATCGGTCCAAGGGGGATCTGCGGCGAAGGAGGGGTCTGTGCTGACTCTTGCTGGCTTGCGTTGGGATTTTCTCCCTTCCGCTCACGTAGGAGCTGTGCTGCACATCCCTCCTCCGTGACGGGGCTAGTGGGGTGGCAGGACCCGAGGTCACGCTGCCTGTGCTGGCGTGCAGCTGTGTGCCCCGACCTGGTTTGCTGAGGATGCCACGGAAAGGTTTGCTGCTGAAATGTCAGCTGGTGGGAGCCTCTGGATAGAAAGGTCCTGGTATTTAGGATTGCTGCCCCGCAGTGGGGTTTGGGGCCTGTGCTGCAGATGTCCCAACCTGCAGGCTCCCAGCCACCCAGGGCAGAGCGCGTGTCCTGCCCTGCAGCAAGGCAAACAAACAACTTTCCTGGGAGCTCAGGGGCCACGGCTTGCACAATGCGCTCTCCTCGAAACTGCCGGCTCCGTTCCAGCAACGAGATGGGGAGCCGGTGAAGCATGAGGCTTGACATCCAAGCTAAACACCAAGTTAAAAATGACCCCTGGGAGGCAATGAAGGGGGAAAGAAACGGCCGTTCTTCAGGCAGGTGTTGAACTGGGACCCTGCGGAGAAATGGAAGAAGGGAAGAAGTTTAGATGTTGACTCGCCCTTTTCTCCCTGAGAGAAACCAGTGTGGAGTATTAGTAGAAGGTAAATTCTAAAGCCAGTGGAGAGTTGCTGGACTGGTGGCTGTAGCGCCCTGCCTCGTCTCTTTGCCCAGCCAGGAGGTACGCTGCCCTGGCAGTGTGCTCTCTTACAGCAGGAAGGTCGAGCCCCTGTAGCCCAGAGTAACCTTAAAGATTGTGTTGTGACAGCAAACATCTGTCTGTCTGAGCAGAGACCACCTGGCGGCGTGGGGGCTGTAGGTGGGGGTCCCTCGTTCTCCTGTGGGGCACTCACCAAGCTCTGTCCTTCAGTGCGTTGCAGGTGCCATGTACATCACTGGCTTTGCGGAGTCCATCGCGGATGTCCTGAGCCTCAGCAACATCTGGGCAGTGCGCGGGATCTCGCTGGCTGTCCTGCTGGGCCTGCTGGGGATCAACCTGGCCGGGGTGAAGTGGATCATCAGGCTCCAGCTCCTGCTGCTCTTCCTGCTGGCTGTCTCGACACTGGACTTTGTCATCGGGTCCTTCACGCACCTTGATCCAGGTAAGACTGGGGGTTCATCACACTGGAGTCAGGAGGCGTTAATCCCCCGGGGTTTTCTCCTTAGGTGTCTTTGTGAAGTTACACATCTGGGCATAGGTGCCAGACATCGTCCCTGTCCTTTTTTACTGGTCTTTTAGAGGCAACCCCACGTTTTGCAAGGCATAAATATTTCCAGAGCACGAGTGAAGATGCCTCACTAATTTGGATGCTGAACCTCAGGAATTGAGCTCTCAATGCGTGCACTTGTTACACTTGTGTTGCACTGGGAGGTTTTCTGACGAGAGAGGGACTGTGTTTGAGGTCACTCTTTGTAGCCTTCTGCTGTCTAACTCCATGTTAAGCGTTGTGCCCACGAACACGGAGGATTGTGAATTTTCATTAAGGAGTTTTTCTCCCCTGAGGCCACTTAGACCCCGGCTGTGGTGAGCCGTGCCACCAGCGCTGGCCCCGGGCTACACACCACTGGATGTGCTGGCCGGGGTCGTGTTGGGAGCTGAGGGGGAAGCTGGATGGGCTGGGGCAGGGGACTGCTGGGATCCGAGGAGCCGTGGGTGCAGGTCTCCCCCATTCACCTTCCCCAGCCTGGCTTCAGCTCCAGAGATTTGGGCTCCCCACCTACAACCCTGCTTGGACCCTGAGCCCCCGTCCCCTCCCTCCATCCTCATCCATGAGAGGTGCTTGCAGGGAAACACATCTCAAGACGTGGTGGAAAGAATCCATGAGTGCCGCAGCGGCCACCCCAGCAATAACGAAGTGTAATTAGCTGAGTAAACAGAAGGTGTCACCTTTTTCTTGGCTTCCCCTGCGTCCAGCAGTACCTCAGGGGGCTGCAAGCGATCTGCTAAACTCGGTTTAGAGGAAAGATCTTCACTGCTGGTTTCGTTAGGATTCAGCTGCGGAGCGGGGCAGCGAGCGGTGTTCGTCGTGCCGATGGGGCGGCTGTCTCTTCCCGCTGCCGTATTGCTTCGTGCTGCCGGTACGGTGTGCGAGGACGGTGGGGTGGGAGCAGAAGCTGCCGCACCAGCAGCTGCCCCCCTTTTGGAGAGAGCCTTGTGGAAGGGCGTTTGCATTTTATATTTAGCATGTAAGAAATACAAACGAAAGCTGGTAAAACTCTCAGCAGACGCTTGCAAATGAGAACGAAGCGAGGATGGTCGTGCTCAGGGCGGTGTGTTTTGTGGAGAAGGCAACTGACCTGCTCCCAACAGCTGCATTTCATGGGAAGCTGTTTTCTAAAGGAAACTGGGAGGGGGGGTTGCCTTTCAGTTGTGCTCAGAGGAGACCTTTAATGTGGACCTTGAGACCTTTCTAATAATAGAGAGAAAACAAATACTCAGGGTGAGACCTTATGATAAGTAAGTGAACATGGGACCAGGAGGAGAGAATTAGAGGAATACAAACATCAGCAGGAAGCATGCCCAAGTTGAGGTCAACGTAGTTGTCTTTGATTTCCTGCACTACCGAGCACTATGTCATTTTCTTCCAACAGAAAATAGAGAAAGGAAGGGAAACGAGGCAGCTGAGCGTTGCAGATGCTGCAGTTTAGACATGGCTGGCTAAAGAGAGGAGGGTTTCCAGTGCGTGGAAGAACATTGGGCTGATGGTGGCCAGATCCAAGCCCCGAACACCAGTACCCCAGAGCAGCACTGCCCATATGGTGGGACCTGCAGCTGTGAGGCTGGCTGGGCAGAACTGTGAGTTTCTCTGCTTTCACAGTCCGCTTCCATGTGAGAGAACTGTGTCGAGCCCGACTGGAGGGTTGGTTCCTCCCAAGCCCTGCATTTCCCCAGAAGGCCTCTGAGTGGTGTGTCAGCACCAACGGTGAGCGCTGGGCTTCAAGAAGCCTCCTCGCTCTGTCTTGCTCACTTTCTGCACGGCATGGATGGATGCTTGTCTCTTGGGTGCGACCGTGCCTGTCAGCAAAGCATCCCTCCTGCGAGGAGGCTGCAGGTGGGACGTGCAGGTGGGAGTGGAGCTCTGTCCTCGAGAGTTGGCTGGTGGCAACGGTGGGGTGCGGTGTGTCTGAGTCCAGCACCTGGGGAGGCATCTGAGACCCCTTTGGGGTGGGCAGTCAACTGATGAGCTCTCCGCAGCCTTCACGTGCCTGCAGGTGTTGTGGCTTTGGTTCTTTGGCTGCTGTGGTGACTGAGATGCGAAGGGCAGCGTGCAGGGAGAGGTTATTTTTGAGGACGGACCTGTGAGCTGGAAAGATTTTAGCTGACATCTTGTCTGGGTTGCTTCCTTGTTTTGTGACAGGTTTATGGGGTTTCAGCTCACAGCCTCAGGTCTCTGAACCTGTGAAATGGGCCTCGTGCAGTAATCCTGCCTTTGCTGCTCCGGCCACGGCAGCCTTCTCCCTCACTTAGCATCTCCAAGCGCTGCGCACATACCAAAGGACTGCGCATCTGCCAAGCAGCAGTTATTTGGATTTAAATAATCTCCAGGAATGCCTGTCCATCTTGAAGGCCTTAAATGACTGCCTTTGTGTGGTTGCGCTGGGTGGAGTCCCCTGCTCTTCTCCCCGCTCCCTCAGCTCACACCCAGGCACACACCACATCGGATATTGTCCAAACACTCACTCCCTTCCTGTGGTTTGCCTTTATTTTTAGTCTGAGGACCGAGCGTGTTTACACAAAAGGGGGCTTCTCAGCAGGGCTTCCCGCTGCTTTTTCTCCTATTTTTTCCCCCTCCCTCTATTGCCGTAGCTCGCTCCCGCTCCGAGAGCCGGCCGGGCTCCTGCAGCCTGGAGCTGGGGCTGGAGGAGCTGAAGGCTCCAGCAGACGGGGAGAGCTCTGGGTTGCTTGCCCAGATGCTGCCCACCCTACGGAGACTGCAGGCAGGCCTGCCTGCTCCCTGCCTGCTCCCTGCCAGGCGGGCGGTCCCTCTGCCTGGCCCCAAGGGCTTTTGCCTCCAGGGTGGGGTGGGACTGGCTGAATTCTTGGAGTTCATCCTAAATCCTCCCCTTGGCTCCGGCGGGCGCTTCCCCTGGGGAAGAGTCACGGTCCCAGGCTGGGATGGTGGCCAGGGGTGGGTAGCGAGGAGAGGGGCTCCTGTGCTGGCTGTTTTTTTTTGTGCTGTCTGAAAACCAGCCTCGCTGGGCTGTCTCTGGCCACTCACCTTAAAATTCAGTCCCACCTCCGGAAACTGAGACCCCCGTGCTCCTTCCTGGGGGTGGAAAACATCCGTATTCCCTCTCCCCCCAGGCACAGCTTACTGTTCTTACCAAACCTAACGCAGGGGAATAGAAATCGGGCAGTGCTCGGCTTCTCACCCCGTAGCCAAGACCCAGCACTTGCTCCGCGGCTGCAGAGCAGCAGTGCAGGGTTTGCTTGGCTTGCGTACGTTTGCATTTTAATTCTGGAGGTCCATACCTCAAAATCAGCCCAAGTTATTTTGGGGGGAGCAGTGAAGGGAAAGGAGGGGATGCTCCTCTCCGTGACCAGCTCCTCAGAACAGTCTGTGAAACTTTTGCCCTCTTCACGTCCCGAACACGAACGAACGCGTCACGAGTCACGGAAAAAGAAGATAAGCCCGCTGTTAATGCCCACTCTTTTATTTTCCTAGCGTATCTCTGCTAATTTTTGTGTAGGGTGACTCCCAAATACTCCCTTTCAATTAGGCGCCTGCTTTCCTGTTTTGGCCGCGGCTCTCAGGTACCCTGTCAAAGCGGGGCGGCCGCGGGACCGTACTGGGGCAGGGCTGGGGTTCAGTTGGTTGTGCTTTGTTGGGGAGGTGAAAGGAATCCCAACACGAGCAAAAGGGGCCTGACAACAGCCTCTTAAATGCCCGGGGGGGAGGAAATAAAAAAAGATTTTGTTGGGAATTCAATAATTGGGTCCCTCTGGGCTGGGGCCCCCTCCATCCTGCAGCAGAGGGTACCACGTCGGGGGGCAGCGTGGAGCCCGGCTGCGTGGGGCTGAGCCCCTCTCATCCCGGGTGGGGAACCCGGCTGGTTCGTTTCTCAGGGACGCGGGGAGGTTTGAAAGGCGCGTCGCTGTCAGGGTGCTGCTGCTTGGGATTACTTTCCACGCAATCCACACCCTCCATGTCACCCGCTTGGGTTTTAGCTTCCCACAGGTGCTCACGCAAAGCCCAGAAAACTCATTTCTCATCCTCAGTTCTTCCTCCGAGGGAGAGTCCTTTGGAAGACTCATCCTCCTCGGGCGTTCTGCGGCCAAACCGGGGTAACTGATGCTCTCCTGTGGGTACCACTGGTGAGGAGCGGTGGGAGATGAGCTTTGACTGGGGCTGCTCCAGCAGACAGGGAAGCTGCAATTGTTGGAGGGATTTATGTATATAAGCACTCTGGTGGTGTGAAGATGCCTCAAACGGTGCCTCGGGGGCTTTGATGGATTGAATTAGTTGAATATATTCCCACATATTTCATATGAAAGTGATCAAAGTGTCCTAATCAGGGGCTTTTGCTTGGCTCTGGGCTATTTTACTTTATTTTTGGGCACGAGGGGTGTGCCCTAGTTTCATAAGAGAGGGTGCAGGAAGGATGTGTGTGTCAGAAGATGATCTGCAGCTAATCCCAGAGGCTTTATCCAGGCTGATTGCTGACTTCCTGGCCTGAGACACATCTGGAAACTGGCATCAAATTCCCAGTAGAAACCACTGAGCGAGCAGCAGCAGAAAAAAAGCCCACTTTGCTACCGAACAAGGTAGACACCGTGGTGAATAAAAGCAGGAGGCTGCTAATACGCTCTTTATTTATTAAAAAACACAGGATTGCTTTCCCCAGGTTTTTCCAATTATAGCGCATTGAATGGCCCTGACATCACTCTTGAGCCCGGGCCAGCCTATTCAACGGTCTGGCGAAGACATTTATTAACTGGTTACCTGCCAATCGTCTGGGCTAGGAGCTGCGGGACAGATGTGTTTTGAAAAGTGATAACATTGTTAGGGGCCTTATTTAGATAGTGAGAGAAAAGCAACACCACTCTGCTCAGACTCTCTGAAGTAGGTATTTAAAGCAGTTTATTAAAAAAAAAAAAAATTAGACTGAGCTGTAACTTTGCTCCGTGGTTCCCCTCTGCCACCCTGTTTGCATGTAGGTTTTCACAGTGTTTCCTCGCTGGAGGACAGCTGGCAGTAGGACTTTGTGGGGGAGCAACGGTCTCGCCTGCTGGCAGATGCTCGGGGTGTCAGCGCAGCTGCTGCTCGCTGGGGGCCGGGGCTGGCATCCCTGTGCCCCTGCTCCGTCGAGGCCAGGCGGGATTTCTGAGCCCACCGCCCTGAAGCATCTCCCCAGAGGCGGGTAAGGAAGAGGAGGGGAGAGCTCAGGATGCCACATGCATCTAACCTGCTCCGAAAAATTTCCAGTGGTGGATCCTCCACTACACCTGTGGGGACCTTGCTCTAGTCATAGGAAGCTGAGGCTAACCCTCCCTTTCTGTAAGCAAAACCCACCGCTCTGGAGGTCATGGGGACCAGCTGATGTCCTTCCTTTCTGCATTAAACCACCTTCCTTGGGAAGACCTCTTGTGCTCCTCCTCTGTCTTCTCTTCTCCAGGTTGTGCCATGTGAGAAGTGTTGGGCATGGGAGCGAGCTGCCCTCTGCCGCGTGCTTCCGAGGAGGTGGAGGGTCCTGGCCTTGTATGATGCCCTAAAACGTGCCACTGCATGGTGTCGTTGGGGCTGGGCTGGCCCCGGTCTCTCCCTGGAGCAGGAGAGCGTTTGCTGAGGTAGTTACAGGTTTACCCTTGCTGAATAGGTAATACTGCTCCTGATTTATGCGGAAGGTTTTGTACATGGTTGGTTTAACCTTTAATTTCTCCGCTGTTTCCCTGTGAGGTGGTGCTAAGCTCGTCTTCCTAGAGCTTGTACATAAATCCTGAAATACCTCAGCTGGCTTTGTCCCCTGCTAGACGCTGCCTTCACGTGGGCTTTCCCCACCCACTCCCCCCATGAAGCCTCCCGTGCCGGCTCTCCATTTAGCAGCAACTTGTTTAATGCTAGAGACCTAATAAAGCTGACTGGCTCGAGGAAGATGTATATCATCCCATAATCTCTCCATCTCTCCGCGTTGCTGTCTTGGAACGGGACAGCCTTATTTAATTGCACTGGTGATTTTTTCCCCCCCCTGCTTTTTTTGGTGTCACTACATAATTGTTTTCAAATGACGGAGATATTTTACCTCCTCTTTTTTATTCCCCCGGTGTTTAATTCCAGTCACAGTTCAGCTGTGCCCTGGATGAGCTTTCCTTATTTAGTGGTTTAATTTATGAACATAATTTCTACATGTTAGATTTTTTTTCTCCAACCGCTTCACTTCTAGTTTGCATTCCTCTGCTAGGGTAAAGAGAAGACTTTGTGTGGGACAGGAGTCCTTATCTGCTGCTCGTCATCTTCTCTGCTGGCTTATGTTAACAATTTTTGGCCTTTTTTGGCTGTAGGTAAGAGATTTAGCCTGATTGTGCCTTTGGGGGCCTGGATGATGGGCTGGTGGTTTTTGGTGGTTTTGTTTTCTACTCGAAGAGGAAATGCATTGGTTGAAAAATGTGATTGTGGTAGGGAAAATGTATTCTCTGATTTAAACTGAGTTCAATTAATAGTTTCAAACAAACAAACAAAATCCTTTTAGGTGACATGTTGCTCAACCTTTCCAAAATCAAACACTGTTTGATTTCCAGTTTGATTTGCAGTCTGAAACTAGACTTGAAGCTGTAGCTGTGTTTTGTATAGAGGATGGAGGAACAGGTTGACCAGAGAAGCTGTGGATGCCCCTCCCTGGCAGTGTTTGATGCCAGGTTGGACGGGACTCTGAGCAGCCTGGTCTAGTGGAAGGTGTCCCTGTCCATGGCAGGGGGGTTGGAACTAGATCATCTATAAGGTCCCTTCCAACCCAGACCATTCTGTGACTCTATGATAATGAAAACCTCCCCAAAATAAGATCAAACTATCATTTTGGACACAGAATCAAAAAAATCAACAAACAGAATAGTTTTCTTTTGAAACACCATTGTCATCTGCGTAATATATCCGTAACTTGGAAGTACAGGATGCTCTAGTCATGAGTATGGCAGAACACTCTGTAGCCCATGGCAGAAGACTCTGTAGCCCATGGCAAGGGCCGGTGGATTATGCTACATTTTGGTCAACTGCTTTCTTTTGAAAGATGGGGGTTTGATTGACAGGGATTGGGCTTTGTGCCGAGCAATACACGGAGTAGCTCTGAGTTAGAAAGGAGGTAGCTCCAACAAGCCTGAAGGATATGTGTCATTGCCGGTGCCACTCGAATGCTGTTCATTTTCCTTCAATTGTTGTGCCTTGACTCATCCTAAATTTTGATTTCTCAAGGCTGGAGTTTTCAGTCGGAGAAGTTCTGCAGAGCCTCCCACAACCAGGGACTCTGGGCATGACTTCCAAGAAATACCACTCTATAATTAATAATAATATCCCATTGATGCAAGCTATTTTCCTAGAAAAAGGGTGAAGCAAGGGGTGTTTTACTTCTTGTAAATGAATAAAACCATTTCTACTGGCTGGTTTGAATACTGCTGAGCAAGCCAGGTAGTGGATACCGCATTAAAAAAAAAACAGTAATGGAAGGATTTTATGTATTACGGCAAGTCTGGTGCTTAGCATTAAATAATATAAAGCATAAATGGACTTTATGAAGTTGAAATGCCCGTGTTAAAATCTCTTCCTGTTTTCTCCTAACCAAAATTTCAGATTTTCCACCTGCAGAAAATATCCATTTTTTTGATTCTTTGCAAAAAATAATTAAAACCCACCAACCTGTATAGACAGAATAAGTGCCAAAGGGCTCTACTAGCTACTTCCACAGGCACATTCCTGAGTTCTCCTTTCTTTAAGCAGTGCTGAGGCACGAGGCTTTCATGATGAGGAGCTGCCTGTGTGGGCACTTTCGGGCTCTGCTTGTCCTCGTGTATACACCAGTAGTTTTTCAGTTCTCCATCTTCCCAAGAAGCTGAGATGGAGATAAAGCAAGCTCACCGGGAATTGGGAAGAAACTACCATTTCCTCCCACCCAGCCCAGTCGGCAGGAGCCACGATGTGGCTGGTGAGACCTTGGGGGGAGCACAGGCAGCTTCACGATCCGAGAGAGGGGACAGCATCCCACAAGTGGAAATTGTCCCATTAGCTAAATACCAACGTCAGAGACAGATTTAAGCAGCTCCCTTTGTTTATTTTGCCTTTTGTGCTATTTTTAGCTGTTGGCCAGGACCCCTTATGGCAGGTCTGTTGGCTTTAGGGAGAGGAGGATGCTTGTGATTGATGACTCTCGTGGCTGGGGTGCTCTGAGGCCCCTGGACCGTGAGGAGTTTGGGGTGGGATGTGAGTGCCCTTACCAGGGGTCAGCCACCCCCAAGGCTTGAGTCCCCTTCTCAGGGTCTCCAAGCCTGATGAGGATGTGAATACTTGGGTCTGCCATGTATGCAAAGGGCTGATGGTCCCTGAGCGGGTGTTTTGCAGTTTTCCTCAAACAGATTATCCCCCAGCACTTCTGCTGTAGGCTTTCTTGCTTGCTCGAGGGTTTTCAGTGCACAAATCTCATGCTCCTCCATGCCTCCCATAACACGGCAGACCATTGCACCAACCAGTGTTAAACTTCTTTCCAAGAGCATTCTGCGGCAGGCCAGGCTGCAGGGCACGCTGCCGAAACCCTGAGCAACTTGAGAAGACGTCGCCTGTGTCCGGAGGCTTCGGAGAAGAGCAAGATGGGAAAACAGACAGTGAGTGCTTCCCCTTGACAGTGCTGCCAGGCTCCGTGCCTGCTAATTTGCCTGCTCAACTGAGAAATATTTATGCACGGGGGTGATTCATCACCCTGCAGCAAGGTTGCTGGCAGCCGTCGGCGTGATGCCTGTCTCCGTGCCGGTCCTCGAAGCGTGACCTAAGTATCCTCTTTTCGTCCCCGCCGGAGGTGGCCAGGCAGGTGCGGTGGAGAGTGGTTTTCGGGAGAGGGTTAATGGTGGGATCCCTTGGAGCTCGTGGCGGCAGGAAGCCGTATTGTGTGTTGACTTTAAACAGGAGGTTTGGGAGATCAGCTCTGGAGCAGAAAACAGGGGCTGGGGAGGAACAAACACTCGCTGCTTCAGAAGGGCGGTGATTTCCTTTCGGGTAAACACGTCATTAATCTCAGGGAGCACATTCTTTTCCATCAGAAGATAAGGGATTCGAGTTGCCTTTCTCAGGGCTTGGCCTTTTTGGATTGTTTTAACTGTGGCTTTTACTCCTTCAATTACAGACTTTACATAATCTCTCATTTTGGGTTTGCCGGGCTTATTATGGGTGCAGAGAAAGTCTTGGGCAAGGGAACTCCTTTCCTTCTTTCTTTAAAATTGCTCTGATTCTTCACCCCTCCGCCGCTGTCTTGCCAAATTTTTTTTTTCACTAAAACCTGTCTGGTTTTTGCTACTTGCAGCTCTGACGAATTTGAAACGTAAGTGTGCTGTTTGTCCTAATCTATGAAACCATCTCCCCGATGCTAATGATACAATAGGAGCGTGTTTGTTCACCACAAGTGGAAAAATAGCAATGGGCGCCTCTCCCTGCCCTGGGCAGCCTCTTGCTGCTCAGCTTTGGTTTGGTATTTTTGAGGATGCCGCTTGCCTTGGCCAGAGAGGCGTGGGCTGATGCCAGCTAGGGCACCCAGTGCTTCATTTTTGGCTGGCACCATCCTGCTGCGTGGGGAGGTGGCAGCAGCAGAGCTGCTGCTTTCATTCCTGCTGCCTGTGGCCCAGGGTCTGCGACTGTTCTGAGCTCTTTTGGTAGTGAGTGTGTTTAAACTGGGACTTAGGGTTGAAATTACAGGGGGAATTTAGTCCCTTCCGGCTCTTACCTCCTCTTCTTCCCCGTACTTTGTGCTTGGGCTGCCAGCAGTGGCGTGGGTCGGGGCAGAGCAGGAGCTGGGGAGCTCCCACGTCGCCCATGGCTCGGTGCCCCGGCAGCTCGAGGTGATGCTCTGCAGTCTTTCTGCGCTGATCTGTCAGTGGGGCCACGTGCCGCTGTGTTAATTGCGCAATAGCTGCATTTTTATCACTGCATAATTGTTGACCTGCATGTGTTCAGCATAAAAATTCCTCTCTATTTTTTCCCCCGCCTAGTTTAAGACTCCCAAAGCAGAAACACTGAGGCTGTGGGAGCTGTCAGCAGGTAGGACGTGGTGGCCCTGAGGGCTGAGATGAACGCAAGGCATGATGTTGTTTGTGACATACGGAGGGTGAATCTGCAGGGACAGCTGTCAGAAGTCTTCTGTTTGCTCTTCTCTGTTGGGGCTGAGCTGCACGTGCCCCATCCCCAGCTACGGAGCTGTGCTGCTGGCCGCAAGTCCTGCATGGAGCAGATGTGCTCCTGGCTTGTAGGAAACGTGCAGATCTGGTCCACGCTGATCCACGCTGACTCACGTGGCACATGTGTTGCACTGAGGCTGCAGAAAAGGGCAACCTGGGTTTGGTGAATGTGGTCCCCTGGGCAGATGAGTCCAGCGGTAGCTGTCAGGAGGCAGTGGCATCGATCTCTTCAGTCCATCCGATACACCTCCAGCTCAGCTCCCCTGCAGCTCTTCTCTTTTCCTTCTGTTTCTTCCCAGTCTTCCAGCTAGAACTTGTATTTCCAAAAGTGAAGCAGGAGATGTCCTGGAAGATGTTAGAACATTTTTGTATCCCCATATCAGTTCAGCAAAGGTTATGTTTATTCTCTCTACCTGCCAGCGCGGCTCTGCCTCGTAACGGGCTTCGCTTTTGTGACTCACCGGTTCCCCGTCTCGTAGAGGACTGGGACTTTCCAGTGAAAATCCGTTCGTGCATCTCACAGGCCGTGTGTCAGCCCACAGCAAGTTGAGCAGTGGACTGGTGGCATGGAAAATCCACCATACTGTCCTCTGTCCACCTCCGTGCTGCTTCCCACTCACTGTTTTCCTTCCCAATCCTCCCATGTTTTTCTCATACAACTCTGCCTCCACCTGCCCCGTACCAGGCTGACAGCTGTAGGGCAACGCCTGGGAATAGTGATAGTAGTGTTGGGCTCGCCTGGGGAAAAGTACCAGGAGGGCCTCGGGAGCTGGAGCTGGGCAGTTGCAAAGGCACAGCAGCAGAAGCGGGGTGGCCTTGGAAGAGCATTGGAAATGTGATTGTTAATGTTGGTGTGAAGCAAGCCCAAACACAGGAAGCCGAGCATGTGCACGGAGGGATGCAGAGGGATGGGGCCCGTGACTGCACTGCTCTGATTGATTGATTTATTTTCTTTTTTTTTAAATTTTTTTGGGAAAGGTGATTGAAGTGTGATTCATGACCCTGGTGCGCTCTTCATGCCTCTCTGGTGCCAATCCACCGTTTGTGTGCTGCGTGGCGTTGCTGGGCTGTGGTTGTGGTCAGCTGGACCCACATCGTTCTCCGGCTCACGCGAGTACCCCCTTCACTGGGGAAGCCCGGAGCCATCCGGAGCGTGGCTGCGTCGGTGCAGGGCATCGTTCAGAGCTGTTGCATCGGAGCCTGTGCTGCTTGTTGCCTCAAATTAAATTTCAGCATTTGCATAGCGTGGGGGGAACACAAAGATGAAAAGATTGTGGGGTCTGGACAACATTCACAGCCTTGCATCCATCTCTTCACATCCACAGTTTCTATATGGATGGTTAATCCTGTATGTCTGCGATTGCATGCTGAGATGCTGAAAAACCTATGGCTGGTGGTGGTTTGCATCAAAATGTTCCTTGATTAAAGCCAGGCATGCCCGACTTCCCCTTGATGAGCGTAGATGCTGTTCTTGTGTGATAGGCTATGGGTGGTAAATATATTTTGGTGAGTTTGGTGACCACCAGACCATCCATGGATGAACTTCTCCTGTAGGCAGGGAAAGAATAGTATTGCAAGGGCTTTTGGAGAGAGAATTTCACTCCTTCCCTGCTGTAGAGCACTTTGACCTGTGTAGAATTTAATTTGGCTTAGGCCACCTAACAGTCATCTGATAGACCACAACTCCTGAGAGTTACCAACCTGACAGGGCTTGACTTGCCCACTGGGGAGTTCACAGCTCAGAAATCCTGGGCTTGTATGTTGCCTTTGGCTAAGAGTTTGGAGGAGGAAAACGCGAGCATGTGGCTGGTGAGGAGTGAAACTTTATCTTACTGCAGAGGTGTGTGTTCAGGTGAGGATAACAGCTGTGGGACCAGGCTGCAAGAACCATTCCTGTTTTCTCCACACTGGTGTGCATGTGTATCTCCAGTACCTGCATCAGGACCTTGCTCCCGGTGTGCACTTGGACTGGTGTCCAAGGGGAACAACTGGGTTTTGGAGCTTATACCAGAAGGGTTTAGAGAAGTGTCATGGTTTAACCCAGCAGCTGGCAACTAAGCACCAGACAGCCGCTCGCTCAGCCCTCCTCTTCCCCCCCAGTGGGATGAGGAGGAGAAATGGACAAAAGGGGGAACTCGTGCGTTGAGATAAATACAGTTTAATAAGGCAACAAAGGAAAAATACTAATAATTATACTAATAATAGTAGTGATAATAATAATGATAATAATGAATATACAAAACAAGCTATATACAACTTTTCTCACCACCCAACGACTGATTTGCAGCCCCAAAAAAAGTTCGAACTCCCAGCCAAGAGAGGATTCAAACTCATGGAAACAAGAAAAGCAGAGAGATCCCTGCCCCCCGTCCAACCCCCGTTCACAAGCTGAGCATGGTGTCTGTGGTATGGATATTTCCATGGGCCAGCTTGGGGCTCTGTCTGGCTGTGCTCCCTCCCAGCTCCTGCACACCTGCTCATTAGCTGAACGTGAGAAACTGGGAAAAAGTCCTTGATTTCTTAGCAACAACTGAAAACATCAGCGTTATCAACATTCTTCTCCTACTAAAGTGAAAACACAGCAGCTACTGGGAGGAAATTTAACTCTGTCCCAGCTGAAACCAGGGCAAGATGGAAGACGAAATGGGAAGAGAGAGAGGAGATAATTATGCCAAGGATATATAATTACTCTTTGTCTCTCTGTGTCTTACATCACACAAGATCTTGAAAATGCTGGGGTCAGACCTGGGAAATGTGCTGCAAGACAAACACTTCCAGCTGTTCCTCTGAAAGCAAATCTCAGCAAGTACCTTCCAGGCGGGAATGTGTGGGCTTACCCATTTAGGAAAAGAAAAAAATGTCACCATTTCGAGCCTTCAGCATTCACCTTTGTAATTAAAATCTCTAATCACAAGCAGAGCACAGTGACCGTCTTCTGGGAGCTGTTTCTTAAGGTGGTTTTCCATTTTTGCGTTATTTAGCCCCTGCCTTGGTGCCAGGGTTTACTTAACCTTAAGCTTGTGAACAGGCTTATTGAATTTGGCCAAGATTTGACTAATCTGTAACGAGCTCCAGGTTGCCTGGAACTTGGCAGCGCTGTTGTCCTCTGTGCCATTGCATAATGGCCTGACCCCGCGTAACCACGGCTTCGCCTCGTGCCCCTTCTCCAAACTCCGTGAGCCCTGCTCCAAAAGCCCGGGCTTCATGGAGGGGGCACCCTGCTTAGGTGGGTCCCAAGCCCCGAAAACCCCCTCGGCTGCTTTCAGCCTCTTCCACGGGGAGAGAGGTGAGAGAAAGTGCAAGGAAAGCTCAAACATAGAAACTAACTGGGGCAGAGGGGGGATGCAGTGGTGGCAACCAGGTGAAGGCTGGTGCCTCCTCCCAAGCATCCGTGGTGGCCAGGGGGACATGAGAACCCTGGTCATCTTCCTCCTTCTGTGCCTGCATAGGGCTGATGTGCAGCCCCCTGTGGTCCCCTGCGCTTGTGAATGGAGGATGCTCATTCTGGAAGCTCTTCCATTTGATATTTGCTAGGTGGTTTTTTATTGTTTATTACGTTCTTTTAATAAGGGCAACTGGAAGGACTTAGTCTGTCAAAAATCACGGGAATATTTCAGATATTGCTCTAAGTCAATTTTTTTCCCTGTTGTTTATTTACTTCAGCTCAGCCACTTGAGAAACCCATTATTTGCCTGCTTCTTACGGAGTATCTAATGATGAAAATAAATTGTTACTGCTCTTTATTGTGCATTTGCAGTAAGGCTGACATGGCACAGAGAAGGAACAGGATTCTTTTCTTTCTAGCATGACACTGGGAAGCTTGCTTATAGCACTTCAGCTCCAGCCCTCTGCAAGCCAGCCGAGAGCAAGATCATTAAAGGCAGGATTTAGAGGCTGTGGGGTTGCATAAATTAATTGAGAGCAAAATTTGTGAGACAAGCATTTTGTAAGGAGTGAGGAAGGAGGAATCTGGCTTGGATCTCATGTGCGCAGCAGTAAGCTGGAGGAAAAGATCCTCTTACACCAAAAAAAAAGAAAAAAAAAATTAATAGAATGATCTTGCCTTGTTTGGAGATCTGAGAGCCAAATATAGACCCTATCGCGTTTCCTTCCCTCCTCCTTCCGAAGCTCGTCCTTTTGAAGTGCACTTTCAATGGGATGTGGATAATTGACTCTGTGAACAACCGACTGAGTGCTCTGTTGGTTTAACCGATTGGTCTCAGTTGCTGATTCCTGTTTTGTTTTGGATGATTTTCAGCCCAGTTGCCCCGTCAGCTACAATTAGTCCCATTAATGTGACAGCTGAAAGGTCACAGATGACTCTCACCGGTCGCAGGCGTGAGGGCAGCCAGGAGATGCTCCCAGTGTGTTGTTCTCAGCTCCGTGGTCGTGTGCTGGTAGCTTGCTTAAATTGATGGCGATTGCAAATCCCGGTGTAAAATCGATCAAAAGGGACATGAGGTTTGCTTCGCAGGAGGGTGATTGACTGAAAAATGAGGTTGCAATTACAAGTTACATTTGGATGAACTTTTCTTTAGTTAGACAAGAAAGCTGCTGGTTCTATATACAGGGGAAATGTGGAATGGCTGCCCTTCCTCTCGCCTGGCAGAGCCACGAGGGAAGGAAGCAGAGGTGGGATAGAGTCCGAGCTGCATCCCGTGGCTCTTCCAACAAATCCACGGCTGTCGTTTTCTGTGGTTCCAGTGACATCTGCCACGGTTTTGGGCTTTGTTGCTTCCACCCAGGATTTACACTTCTTAGGGGAATGAAGTAGGAAAGGGAACAGCAGATGGGTGGATGGGGACCGCAAGGGATTGTTTGGGTTCTGAAGATTAATAGGGGTCAGATGCATGCAGGTGCAGGTCAGACGTCAGACTCATGGGTAGTGCACTTGGCCTTCTGTGTGAGAAAGGAGACATAAGGCACCCAAAGTGCCTGCATTGCCCATCGTTAAATTGTATGGCCCCAAAACCTGGTTGGAAGACCCTGGTTCGCTTGCAAAGCAGGACACTGTGCCTGGTGAGGTTCTGCAAGGGTCTGGTTTTGGTTTGGTGTGATATGGTATTTCCCTTAACTGCCTGGGTGATGGAAAAGAGAATATGCAGATTGAGTTTGCAGATGAACCCCAGCCAGGAAGGGCTCGTAGCAGCCTGGCTGAGAGGGTCAGACTTCTAGATGACCTTGCACAAGCTGGGAAAGTGTGTGAAAAGGACGATTTGTGGTTTGATGAAGACAAACATAAAGTTTTACAGCCTGGCAGAAACCACTGACTGCACCAGTGCGGGATGGGGACTGTTTCCAGTGGGTGAAAGGATGCTGTTAAAAAAAGCAAATATCTTATGGATTAGGCAAGAAATAGCATCATGAGCTTCAAACGGGGTGATTTTGGTTAGACAGTAGGGGAAACCTAAATGATAAAGACAGGAAAATACAGGAGTAAACCATAAGGAGATGCTAGGGTCCACCTCACAGGAGATTTTTAAGAATCGGTGGAGCAAACTTTTGTCAAGAGTGACAGATATATTTGATGATGCTGCTGCAAAGTACAGGTTGGAGAAGGTCTGCAGGTCTCCTTGGGGTGAGATGAATATTTTGCCCACTGCTTTTGTTTTACTAATGCAACATAAACATTTCTATGAGGAGCACGTACTCTGTGAAAAATCCTTTGGCCAGGGACTGAAATTTTCCTTGAGCGGTTTGGTGGGAGCGTTGCAGTCAGCCCATGTGCCATACCGTCGTGGACACAAATTCCAGTTCAAGGAGCTCTGGTCTGGTCTTGTGGGACCATACAGCCTATACAAATCCCCACTTTATTTCTCCAGAATCTGCACTTTCTGCAGGCATCCATGAGGTCCAGAGGTCAGCGTGTTGCACTGAGCTTGTTGCCTTGAAATCTTGTCTGGGACTTGTTCCTAGTGAAGATAGCTGGTGCTTTTAAAAAGCCTAGCAGCAGGAGACCTCTTCTATCAGTGTGTTTCCACCCATGTTTGGGCAACACAATGAATGCAGATGTAATAGGAAACTTTTGATTATCTATAGGATTTTTCTGTGGCAACTTCAAAGCTCTGTGGTTAGTTATATGCTGAGACTTTAAATGGATACGTCTTGCGTTCAGAACTCTGATTTAATTTTCCGGTTCAATCTATTGTCCAAACATCATTAATGTTGTCTTTGAGGCATGGGACAGCTTTGATGGAGTCTTTTTTTAATTTCTGGCCATCACTCCCTGCAGCCGTAAACAACATCCTGCCTGCTAATGAGAAAATTCAAGTTATTGCAGTCACATGTCTTGTGGAAATAGATTGTAGTGGCAGGAGAAGAAAAGGAACCAACCTTGCTCACCTCCCACCCCCAGCTGGCACAAGCATTTGGAGTACTGACAGGGAGGAGAAGTTTCCACAGATTACGATACTCCATTAAAGAGTATGTTGCCTGTTGAAAATGAAATTATTAATTTCATAAACATATCATTAATTCCTTAACCTGCTTTTATGAGTTATCTCTTCTGCCTATAAGCATCTAAAACCTTTCCTAATTAATGCCCTGCTGGCACATCAGCTGTCCGGCTCAACTATTCCTAGCAAATCCAGGTTTGTGGATCAATTTGGCCTATCCTTCCAGCGTGAAGTGATGGAGCGGGATTCTCTGTTATATACGCAGTGAAGCAGTTGTGTGATGGTGGTATCCTACCCAGTGCCTTGCCCTCTCTCCCACCTTCTGTAAAACTTTTTGTTTGGAAAGCAAAACTTGTGTGTATGACCTTGGAAAGACTTGGCAGAACTCGCTGTGGGGAGCGTGGCACAGCCCAGGGTCTCAGCATTTGCTCCCCATTGCGCTGTGATAAACATCTGTAGAAGATCTGGGCGGGGGGTGGCTGGTCGTGGTGCACAGCCCCATGTTTAGACCTGGTTTGGAGATGGTAACGCAGCGACGGAGAGCAGTGACGTCGGTAGGGTAAGTGCACGACACGGCAGTGGGCGGTTTTGCAGCACCTTATCCCTTCAGTGGGAAACCCATCTTGTAGGGGAGAGCCCACCCAGCCACAAACTGGCTTTATTGGCTCTGGGCTCATTGGCAACCAGGGTATAAATTGGGTATGTTGGTAGCAGCTTCACAGCTTGGGCACATCTCAGGTCTCGTCTGTGCTGGAGCTTGAGTGGCAGAAATGTGGAACCGGGATACGGTGTGAGGGCTTGCTCAGGGATGCGGTTGTCTTATGGCAGCATAATTTTGCTCTATTTGGAAAGAGAGTCAAAGTAGCATGGATAAATAAGTACAATTATTAGCTGATCCCTGCAGCCGGTTTTCCTCCATGGACAGGTTTTATGGGAAGATGTCCTGCTTGCTCGCAGACAGGACTGGACACAATTTGTGTTCTGGCTTGGCGAGAGCCGCCCAACCCGGTGGTGCCTCTCCATGTGCAGGCCCTGGCATTGGCACCCTCATAACCACACTGACCTCTTCTCTGCCTTCTCCCACCACCAAATAAGTTGACATTAATCCTTTCAAACTATCCCTGGAAGCAGCCGCTGCTGTTGCACGTGTTTAGAGGATGGGTGGTCGCCGAGAGCAGGCTGGAGGGTCTCCTGCAGTCCCCGTGGTTTCTGAGGTTCTCCTCTTGCCCTCCATGTCTTTGCAGAGAACGGCTTCGTCGGTTACTCCGAAGAGCTTATGTTCAACAACACGCTGCCGGACTACAGCCAGGGGGAGTCCTTCTTCACTGTTTTTGGAGTGTTTTTCCCAGCTGCCACAGGTACACTTAAGTTTTGTCCTCCTCCTCTTTTCCTCCACGGTCACGTCTTGGAGACGAGCAGAAGCAAAGGGGGTTCCGCTGGGCTGCAAGGTGAACGGGACCATACTCAGCTGTAGCAGACTCGTGTGGTTGATTCAACATGTTCATGCTTTCCTTCATCATCTCAAGTTTTGCACATGCCTGTCCTGTTCACTTGAATGTGCTCTTCTGTCTCTCTGTGGTGAGAAACTGCTGGTCAACTATACGGGTTGACGTGCTGGTGTAAATCCCTCCCTGCCAAGGACAAGGCCCAGGCACTGATCTTGGCAAGTGCTGTCAGGTCACAAGGTATCAAGCCTTTTTAAAAGTGCCAATCATGATTTATCGTATTAGATAAGCCTTATGACTTGATTGCATTGGGAAGGTGGGAAGAGCACAGGAGGGCTTTCCCTCCATCCTTACCACAGGCGGGTGGCCAAGCTGGGCTCGTGCCATTGCTCACGATGCTGACCCGCCACTCTCTGCATGGCATCACAGATCCATCTTTGCGTGTCAGCAGAGCTCACGTTTATGAGCTTAATTGGATGCTTTGATATTGTTCATCCCCTTACATTACCAGGAAGGTCCTTGTCCCCTTTCCAAAGCTGGCAGTCTCTAGTGGGAATGAAATGACTGTCAATTGGAGTTACAATACCTTTTGTTGATGCTGTTTTTTTTAAGCTATAAAAAGTACCGATTATAAGCAGTTTCCATAGCGATGAATCCTTGGATTACAGAAGGAATTCTCAGAGGATTAGCTCTAAGCAGCTCACTGGAAGTTGTTTGCAGAATTGCTGCACTACAGGGAGACAAACTAAAGGGTTTTGTGAAACAGGTGGGACCGGAGGAATGATCTGCTAGCAGAATAAGTCACTTTGTCAGGTGCACCTAGTGCAGGACTTCAAATTTTCATTTAAAGTCCTCTCTCCCAGCTTATCAGGCAGGCTTTTGCCTCCATGTAGACTTCCTGCTGGAAAACTCACCTGCCTGAACTATCAGCACCGTGGAGAAGTTGGCTTCCGCCCTCTTTTTTGTCATTCTACCTGGCCCAAGCGAGTCCCCTGGCCAAGGAAAGAGACTTTCCCCATGAGCCCTGCCTCTGATGCAGGAAAACATTTTTTTCCAGCTCCCCGATTATAGAAGAAGGAATGGTTATGACAAAGCTGTGCAGAAAGTTACCATGATTAGCCACTTTAAATTGTTCTTCATTGCTGCTAATGCTTGGCTGCTAGGAAGAATGCCAAAGCTAATAGATATCATTTATTTAAAGCCCTGGCAACCTGTTGCTTTGTTAGTTAGCAGTAGTAATACCAGTAGTAATGTTAAGCAGAAAATTCAGTTTGGGCTGATGTGTAATTACTTTGGTTGCTGCACAGCTTTTTCATGCGTTCTTTTTAATTGCTTTGTTATTTACAGGATATAAATTATTCCTTCAGAGTAGCGGTGCCAGTGGTACCATATAGCATCGCTATTGCTCCTGTTATTGCTGTTTGTAGCACTGCGGAGTTCAGGAGCCTCAGAAAACACAGGGCTGGGTTCGGTGCTCTACATGGAAGAACTTGTGATCTGATGAAGAAATTTGTAGGGTGGGAGTCAAGACTTCTCAGATCACAAACGGGGAGCCCAGTACAACTTCAGAAGTGCTGGGAATAAAGCTTATGTCTCCTAGGGCTGGGGCAATGAGTGAGGGCTTGTTCCCCAAACCTGCCCCACGCTGGGGATGCGATGTCGGGGCTGCAGAGGGGACCCTGTGTTTCTCGGGGTCCCGCTTGCCAGAGCAGAGCCACTTCCCACCGCGTTGCGGGTGCTGCCTGGACACAGCCCAAGCTCGCCAGCAGGACAGGCAGTTGGCGAGGTTGGAGATGACATTTCAGGGACGGGTTTGTCGGCGGCATTAATAGCAGGCTGGAGAGATGCGATAGCACTGCCAGCGCTCCGATGCGGGGCAGGCAGCCTGACGCAGATGGTGAGCGAGTGGCATCATCAGTCCCCAGCAACTCCACGTGAAAAGGAGTGGCAGGGATGCCCAAACGTCAGTCCCAGGCTGTCCCCTCCAGCCTGTGCTCCTGCTCCTGCCCAGCACCATCCCCAAGTGGTACCTGCCTTGGCTGGGGCCCCTGCAGTCACCTGGCCAAAGCGCTGGAAGCAAAATCCTTTGCGTTAAGTTAGATGCAACAGAAATCTGGGGAGAGTTTCAGAGAAACAACACATTGTCTGATTTTGAGGGGTTACTTTGAGCCAGTTTGAAACATTTCTGTGACCCAAAGCAATGTTCTGTTTATCTTTTATTATTAAATCTTGTGTTTACTCTTTTTAATTTTTAGCATATGGTACTTTACAATCTAAGATGCTGTTTTGATAACAAAATTAAAAAAATGTTTAGGAAATTGTGAAACAAGATGTTTGTGCTTTTCTGTTGTTCCTCTTCAAAGTTCAACTATGTTGATCTCTTTGGGATAAGCCCTTTATTCACCCTCTGAAATGGTTATCTGAATTCAGCTGGTTGAAGTTTGATCCCTAGGATGTACGGAAAAGTGTTTTCAGGTTGCCCACTCCCATCAGAAACAGCAGTGAAATGGAAACTTCAGAAATACGGGCTGGTAGCTGTAAAAGCAGAGAGGGGCAGGCACTTCGGGAAAAGGGAGCAGGACCTGTGGGGAGACCCTCGCCGGGATCGAGCGGGCAGGAGGAGCAGCCAGGTGCGTGCTTTGGCTGGAGGGGATGGGATGGTTGTCGCAGCCTTTGGTAGACAAGTAGCAGTGTGCTGCCTTTTACGAGCATCCTCCTTGGATCATTTTGCTCCAGGTCAGGTTGTTTGCTCGGTTTCTCTGTATTTTATTGGTACGACTCCAGCAACGCGAGTGAAGTTATCCTGGTTATACGGTTGAGCGGTGGTAAGCAGAGGCTGGTCCGTTTGGTTCGTGGGCAATAGCTGTTTAAACCATTTCAGCTGGATGTGCAGGGCAGCTGGCTTTATTCCCCCGTTTGCCATTTAATAATAGAGAAGTAGCTGAGCAATCCAAAACATACATCTGGAGCTGGCCTAAATGGGAGTGCATGGGCACGAAAGACTTTGGTTTGCTGGTTTCAATCAAAAAGACTTATGTACTCACCACAGAAGATGTGAACATACCCCTGTAGAGATTCTGTGCATTAACCAGATGTTTTTCTGCGTGTTTGTAAATACCTCCTCAATGCCCGTGTTTTGCTGTCTTGCTGTGATACGCAAACACCCAGCTACCCATCCAACCAGGGCTTTGCCTGGGGAAGGAGCCTCGGGAGCTGCCTGCCCACGTTCAGCTCCCAACAGCAGCCACGCAACCGTCAATGCGTTTTTAAAATGAAGTCAAACGTCGTTTCTGTTGTGCAGGGAATGTTTTTCTTTCTCTGCTGAATCCCCGAGGTTTTCTGTCTAATGAAAGAAGTGTGTTGTGATGCGATACAAGAAGGTAAGAGGACGTTTGAAGCGGCGTTGGTGGAAAATATCGTCACACTGAAACCAGTTCTGAAATAAACCATATTTGGCACTCGCAAAATGACAGCAAATAGATTTAGAAGTTTTGGGCTAAGTTATCAGATGATGTAAACCGGCACAACTCCATTAAGTCTGTGGAGAAGTGCCAGCTTACATCAGTGGAGAATTTGGCCCTTTTAAAAAACTAGCTACAGTTCTTATCTAAGATTTTCCATTCTTCCCCTCCTGGGTGAAAGAAAAAAAACACACCTTATACATTTTATAGTAAATTCACTGGAAAATGCATTGGGTGTTTGCAAGCATTCATATCTATAGCTATAAACCATAGCTGGTGGAATTAGAAGCCAGAGCTGGTGAAGCTGATGGTTGTGTCTAATGTAGAATGTAGGTGGTCCCCTCGTGCACGTATCCACTGCCTGGATGATGCCCAGGACAGGATTATGCTGGGAATAGCAGCAATGTACAGACTGTCTCAGCCATAATTTCCTGGCTGACTTGACCGTGTTTTCATGCTTCCTTGTCCAGAAGCTTTGTCATTATCTGCTGCTCTCTGAGATAATAGCCAGTGTGGAAAATCCAGCCTGCTATCTCGCTGAAACAGAGAGGTGGATAATTTTCTCCATGGACAATCTGCAGATATGATTGCTTGAGTTCAGAAGGGATTGGCCATTTCCTTAGGGACAGGTTTGTGTCTGGAGGAAGGAATGTCCCAACTTCTCTACATCATTGAATTTTATATGCAAGTGTAGGGGTTTTCTTCTGTTGAGTAGCTAAGAGTCTCTGGAAAGGCTGTTTGTGGCTACTCGCAAGTCAGACCAGTTTTCTGGCAGGGGGTGACTGAGGCTATGGAAGGTGGAGATTCTTTGGGTTTTTTTTTAAATTAATCAGGTTGTCCTTTCATTGAAAAGTGGGATGGATAGTCTGCTGCTCGCAAAAGACCTTCTCAGTATTGCTCTTCAGCAGCTGTCATCCTATCTGGAAAATGACTTCTTGGGTGATGATGGAGAGGTGGCTTTGGCATTGTCCATACGTCTGTACTACCAGATTATCCATACGTTTGTACTAGTCGTGTCAGAGGCATAGTTGCAGCATGCAGGAGACGGCTTTGGCCTGAGTGGCTGAGAATATCTGTGTTCATTTCCTCTGTGGTGGCCTTGACCTTTGGCAGTGGAAGCCATGAGACTGTGATGACCTCCTGGGGGTCCTGGCAGAAGTTAATGGTGTGTGCTGGCCTGGGTTTGACCCCTAGTTGCTGCCAGGCAGGAGGTCAGTCATCGATCTCGAGATCCCATTTGTGCTCTGGCAGGTCATCTCCTGGCTGCTCCTGAGTATGTGTGGGTCTGTGGGAGGGAGGCAGCAAGGCGGCCTGGGCTGTGCAGTCATTGCTGTGCTGATGACTCACACATCTTCAACTTTTTTCATATTTGGTCCAGAAAATGCCATTTTGGTGTTTCCCCAGTGCTTTGCTGAGGCAGGAGTTTGGAAGAGGGAGAGGTGAGTCAAGCTCAAGCTAGAAGATTTGGAGGTGATGCCAGATGTTTGGGAAACTTGGCCAAGAGGCACATGAGATTAACAGCTGTCCTTCTGACAATCGTTTGCTCTCTCTGGAAGAAAAATTCAGAGTGTTCTCAGCTTTCTGTTTTGCCCCTGAATTGCAAAGTAGCATGTCACTGAAGAATGCTTCTTAGAGACTTCATTTAGCATGATGTTTGAGACCATTTCCATGGACTTCTGCCTTCCTGATTTTTCTGACCTCCAGCTAAGCCTATTGTGTAGCTCTTTAAAAGGAGCAGTGCTTGAACAGCGCTTGGAAGCTTTATCCGGGGAAAATCACACCAACTGACAGGCTTTTAGCAGTGCTGTTCAGAAGTACGTCCATGGAATAGTCTTCCAGGAGAAAATTAAGAACTCGTTTTGATTTGTAATGTTTTTGGTGTGGTGTCAAGGATTCAAATCTGGTCTGAATCTGGAAGACAGCTCTTTCCAGGAGCTGAGGAATGCCAGGAGCCTGTGGGGACAGAGGAGTGGCCCTTGGGGCTCTGGCTCCATGGTGGGGAGGGTGACAGAAAAAGATGGCTGCTGGGTGGGATGATCAAGGGGAAAATAAAAAAAAAGATGATCAAGGAAAAAATATTAATAATAAATAAATAAAGCACTGGATGCTGAGCCAATGTGTTCGGCAACATGTGAGTGCCTTGTGCTCGTTAATGTGCTGTCCTCATGGCAGCACAGCGAGGAGAGGAAGTGTTACGGTTCCCATCGAGCAGACGGGGAGACGGAGCTATGAAGATGCACAGCAAAGCCTGGAACGGAGCAGGGACATCAGCCCCTGTTCCTCGGTTAGCAGCCCAACTGTTGCTCCCTGTTGGCAGTCCATCAGTGGCCGTGGGAGGTCTGTAGGGAAGACACCCATCCAGCTGAGCTGGGTTTGTCCCCTTGACTGCGGGATTTGTCCCACAAATCCTGTCTACTCTTCATCCTGGGAGAAAACCCTCCCAAGCAGCAATCAGTGTCTGAGATTTGAAATGCAATGGGTTGTTGCTGATTTAGAGCTGTAGTCACTCAGTTTTGCAGCCTCAGAGACTGGCTTCATCATTCTTGTGCCCTCAGAAAATGATGAGCGACTGCTGAGCTTGGCAGCCGAGTGGGAGACCGACACGTGGTCGGTCCCCCACTGCCAGGGCTGGCAGATGCTGCGCGTGTTGGCGTCCTCCTTCTCACTGTTGTTCTGCGGTGATCTCACCCCAGCTCCCAGGGACTGTCCCATGAGCACTGCTGGCTGGCACCTGGCCCACACGTCCTTATGAAGACGTTAGTTTGACATCCAAGGGGTGGGACAGTGATGGGCAGAAATTAGTGTCTTAAAGAGGCTCTTCTGTCCTGCCTTCAGATTGTCCAAGTACTCATCAGGATTCTAAATCACAGATTATTGATTTTTTTTTTTTTTTTTTTTTTTTTTTTTTTTTTT
>Ga0065711_1029497_pt1 | contig 35961 bp, 17 predicted proteins | sample Hoacrofraction12_FD_59098 | JGI IMG/M metagenome (GOLD analysis project Ga0065711, IMG submission 59098) | Hoatzin crop microbial communities from Cojedes, Venezuela - Epithelial fraction 12 v2 (version 2) | ecosystem: Host-associated > Birds > Digestive system > Esophagus > Crop | place...
GGGGGGGGGGGGAACGCAAGGATTTAACAGAAGTTTCCTGAGTTAAATAATACTTTTTTTTTTACAGTATAGATAATATTCTTCTGCATTCTTAGAAAACTCTCAAGTTTGTTAGTGATTTATAAAAATACTTTTGTTCTGTTTTATCATTACTGTGTGTTACATTTATGCCATGCGTTTTCCATTTTCATTGAACAAAAATGTCAGTTGGTGCCTTGACCATGGACCAGTGTCAGGTAGCACCTTCACACTGTCTGAACCTCTTAAAGGCTTCATTAGAAACGGAGGATGACTAGTGAGGAAGCACAGACTTAAGAACAGAGACAGCCAACATAAGCTCTGTTAAAGTTTTCTGAAAAAGTTTTACCGGTTTCAATTTCGTGCCTTTTTTTATTGTAATTGCTATATTTTGGTACTGTAAGTTTGATGCTGTATTTCGGTGCTGTGAACTTGATCCAAATTAAATTTTTAATACATGGTTATCCAAATATTTGAAGTAATTTAGAATTATGGCTGTGGTTTCCAAGTTTGTCAACAGCCACTGAACCACAAAACTCTTATAAGTGTTTTACAGCTTGTCTACAGAAACTTATCGTTATTACATTCCTTTCAATTACCAGATTTGTTATGATAATCTATGAGGATTTTTGAGGGTGGGGTGGTTAGTGATGCCTGACTCAAAACAGTTTGAGACCGCTGAGCTATAGCATTATCACTGCTGAAATAGCAATAGTTAAGTGCATACCTGTACTTAAGCACAGTGCCTATAATGTCACATAAATAAGGCCGGTGAAGCCAAATCAAGGTTGAATAGTTTATTAGAAAGGTAGTAGACAGCAAAAAAACTTCCACATTTTCACCTTTGGCAGTGTTTTAGTTGTTGTTTTGGTTTGGTTTTAGTATTATTATTGGGGTATAAGTTCAGGCACCATCTGACAAGCCTAAAAAAAACGTACTGCAAAGTCTATTTCTTTGGCCAGGATTGGGTTGGGTTTACAATAAATACTTGGAGATGAGCGAAGAGTTGTTTGGTGCGTAATATATTTAAAATATAGTTTTAACTTACTGTGAACACAAGACATAAAAATGCCTTGCAAATGGGAAGCAGAAGAAATGTCTGTACGTAATGTAATTTACACAGAAGTTTAGAAAACTAGCACTCGGGTAGTACTTTGCTACCAAGAAATCAGAGGAGATTCAGCAAGGAAGGACTCCCAGCAATTAGACAGTGCATCCACATCATTAAACCAAACAGGTATTTGTCTAGCATATTCCACGGCTTCTGTAGGCTAACTATTCCCATCCTTAATTATCTTTGCCATTAGAAAGCCTTTCCTTTGGCTTAAATCCTCCTTATTGCAGTTTAAGCCCATTACTACTTGTCTTGATCCCTCTAGTTATGGAAAACACCCTACTGCTTTCCTCTTTGTGGCAGTTTTTAACATGTTTGAAGACCGTATTGTGCCTCCACTCCATTTTCTGTTCCCCAAAATAAACTAACTGATACCAGTTTGCTCATTTTTTCCATGTCATCACCCTTGCGTTTCTCTGAATTCTCTCCAGTTCATCAAAATTGTATGGAGTTCTGTAGCTGAGACCTTTTTGCGGGAGACAAATAGGGAATAATAAGTTTGTTTGCTTTAATACATAGCACACCAGCTCTTATGTCCCCAGATGGTGTTCCCTTTCCCCGACAGCTTCATGTTCCTGACTCGTGTGGAGTTTGGGCTTTGCTGTACTTCCAGAGCCTTTCCTGCCGAACCAGAGGCTGACTAGACATACCCCGCTTGCATTTGTGCAGCTGGTTATTTGCACCTAGCGTAGTACTTTGCTTTTGTGTTCACTGAAATACGCTCTATTTATTTCAAACATTTGATCCAGTTAGTCAAACTCTTACAAAAATTCTAATCTTGTTTTTCAGTGACATTTCAAAGAAATGTCCGTTTACAAATGGGTTTTAAATTCTGAATTACCCCTAAACTCTCCTTACTTGGACTAAAGCCACATTTTGTTGGATGTGAGGAATGACATTGTTTTCACCTAACTGGTCTTATTTGTGGGTATTGTTACAGGACCTAGAAATTAGACCCCACTTGTTGAAGTTGATGTCTGAGAATCAGAACATTACAACTTGTATTATGTACAAGCAGAGAAGCTAGATAAAAGGTGACACTAACAAGGATGGAATAACTTTATAGCTTGATGAAATTAAAAATATATTTCAAGTAGCAATTATTAACAAGTTGCTAGCTAATTTATTGGTGATTGAACATGTATGTTGTTCCCAATGTTTCACAGCAAGGAAAAATACAATTCAATATCTAAAGCCTGTATTCAAGACAGTTCTTTAATGTGACCTAGATTTCAGAACTCTGTTGTTGCTGCTAGAAGAGCAATGTAGTCTCTCTCCATTCACTTACCTTTAATGAGAAGAGATGAGTCAGCTTTTGAATAGGCACTGTCTGTACTGACTTTCAAATCAAAACATTTTAATAATGAAAAACAAGTAAGTGATATTATTATACCTTAAAAAGCAGATGTGCTAACAAGATTAGTGCAGTCTCGTTAGGTTAATTTCCAGCATCTCTGAAGGAAGACTTCAGTAATGAGCAGACCTTTAAAAGTCTATGGACTCGCTTAGTTCATACTGTGACCCCACTATGAAAAAAATTAATTGCGTTTGTGGCTCTTCCCATACAAGTTGGACTTGGTAACTATGGAGACTGAAGTCAAAACTCCAGAATCAACAATTTTACTGGATGGTAAATACTTCCTAAATTGCCCCTCTGTTAATTTCTGCTGACATAATGCTTAGAATTTTGGTATATTAATCCTTAATGTACCAAATGTGTTTGAAGTTTTGACATAAGGGGGGAGGAAAAAACCTGCCAGATTTTGTAGCACAGAGATGCGAATTGCTCACACATTCAGAGGAGATGCACAGGTGAGGCAGGAGCTGAGCCTTGAGGTCTCGGTCCCAGATGGTGTCTCTGACTGGAGGCTGACATCCCTCTTTTGATTTGCAAGCACAGTTCGGACGTGGTCGGCTGGTTGTCGGGAGCGGCGGGTAAGGTGAGGGCTCGCTGAGGGTAGGATTGTCTGCACACCAGTCGGGGAGCGACTGTCTCATCATTTCAGGTGCTGACAAATAAAGCAACCATTGCAGTATGGAGCTGAACCAAAGCAGCTGTGCATACTTCTGTGCAATTAATGCTGAGTTAATTTGCTGTGGCTACACAACTGTGAGTGTCCTGAAAGAGCCGGATTAAAGCTGGGGGGAGGCGGAGGATGATCAGACCTTTGTTTCGAATGTCAGTGTATGCTAAAGCTATCAGTGCTCATCTTGTCTAAGAAGCTGGTGTGCTTTTCTGTCAGTGCCTCCAGTTGTCACATTTTTTCGCTTTTTTCCAGTAGGTAGGAGTGAGAAGCTGAGGGCTAGCAGAGTTACTTAGGCATGTATGGTGCACAAGTGTGATAATTTAAATGGAAAGAAGTACAGAGAAAGTTGATTGCCAAGAATTATATAGGAAGCTTTTCAAAAGCGTATTTTAAGGAGAATTTGCAAGAGGCAAACATAATTGCTTGGTGCTTATGAAGGAGACCTAAATGAGATACAAAATGTGCATAAGTCTCAGATCTGTTACCTCATGCCGTAAAGCATATGTATCATTAACTGGGAGTTAAGGATGGAGATTTTGCCTTGGATTAGTACAGTTGCTACAGGCATTATGTTGGAATCCTCTACAGTTAAGGTAAAATGAAGTATGCTAATTTTGGCACATAGTGGATTTTTTTCTCCCTTCAGATTTATAAGAAAAAAGGAAAGGTATCTATCCTACTTTCTAAGAACTTTTGACTTTATTTTTAAAATATTCTGACTTTAAACACATGTCTTCCTGTAAATAAAACCCTTCTTTTATTTGTGTAGCTACAGGTTTTTTTGTAACAGGCTACAAGGATACCTTGTGTTAATATATTTTTACAATTCTTGCTTCACAAGGAAGACGTATTACTTTGGTCTGTACTTACTGTGGAATGAGCTCAGCAGAGAGTAGTTCTGTGTCTCTCAGTTGTAGGTGGTTCATGCCAGCCCCCTGCGCAGTTTAATTTCATCATTATCTGTGCAAGAAAGTAAGATATTACTTAGAAAGAAAGACATATCATGTAATACTATTGCTTTTTAAATCTCAGACAATTTCTGCTCAATTCTAGACGGTCATTTTAATTTGTTATCGATGAATGCTTTCTAATTAAACTTATATTTAACAATATCACATGCATCAGTGAGCAGTGTGAGATGACAGTGATGGAAGTGGGTGGATAGGTGGTGACAAGAGAAGTTGATCAGTAAGGAAAGGAGGAGATGGATAAATTCCGGAACAGCGAGTAATCAGGGGAGGAAGAGAGTAGGGAAACTGAGGAAAAAAATAACTCATTTAGAGCTGAACCATACAGTGAAGTATTCCAGGCTATTCCTAATTACCTAGTCCTGGTGGTGAGTGCCCTGTGCGCAGAGGCTGGTATTTCTGGCGTAAGAAGGTATTATTCCAGATTCTTTTATGGGCTGGAAATGGATTGTACCTATTCAGAGCAAGAACATTCTCAAGAGAGTACTTATTTCTATGAATTTGACTGGTTTTTAGCCTACATGGCATATGTGTACAATTCCACAGTTATGGACCATTTATCTGATTTTATAATAAATAATGTGTTTTCTGTCTTCAGCAGTTCGAGATTTGTAGGTATAAAAAAAATGAATTTCAAATTAGCTTAAGCAAGTATTCCTCAAAAATTACATTGCAAATTGTAGTATATTCAGTCAGCAACGGAAATAATAATTTGGTCTTGACCAATCACAAAGAGACAGTATCCTGTTAACTGTAAATACTGGAAGACTGTAGAAAAAAGCCTGCAATTCATTCGTAGAAGGGTTGTGTTTTTTTTTTTTTAAGCTGGATAAGATTAAAAAAAATGTAATGGGGAACATGCGTACCATTTTTGAGACCTTGTCAGGGAGCAGTACTACCTGTATGATCCTAGGATACTCTATTTCTCTTGCTGCATCAGTAAGTGAGACTCTGTTATTGCAGCCTTTATCATTAAAATAAAACACGACATCTCTGAGTTGGCAAACTAAAGCAGATGGGAGCCACTAGAGGACAAGGAGCACTGGTATGATTTTTTTTTTTTGTTTTCTTTGCAGCCTTCCCTGTGAAAGAGGTAGATTTCTGCATTCTGCAGTCTTCTGATTTTCTGTATTGCCTCCACCTTATCCATAGATTCTTCAACCACAATAAACAAAAGAATTTGGGGAGTTGGTCCCTGCGTTCTTAGGTATTGTCACTGGACAACCAGTAACATTTTCGTAAGAAGTGGTGTCGGTGAAAAATACAGAAATAATTGTCAGATAATGCGTATGTTAAATGTATTTTAAAGAGCAAATAATGTGAGCCAGTAGATGATGCAAAGTTCAATGTTTGGTCAGAATGAGCTAGTCTTTAAGTGCTCTCTGCTTTCATTACCCTTTACCTTTCAGGGCTTACGCTTTCCTGACCTAACGACTAGACAAATGTATTACATTGGTGACTAAAATAGTTATAATGTTGAAGGACATACTGCTTAATGGTATCTTGGCTGCCTTAAAATCAGTTGTGGAACTCCTGACTATTGAATGTGTGGTATGTGAAAAGGCATTGTGAGCCAAATGTGAGACATTGATTGTATTACAAACATATCAAAAAAACAAGCTCATGTTTTTCATTGCAAGTTGTTAAGTAACTGCTTTGTTCTGAAAAGTGATTACATTACAAAAATAGTAATGGTCAGTAGTACCTTGAATTCTTTTCCTGTCAGCATTTCAAGAAATGCAGTTTTCCTTTTGCTCTTTGTATGCTTAAAGATGTTCCCAGTTTCACATCTGCAGTTGGTGTAGATGCTCAGATGCTAGTCCGTGACAGTAGGTGGTGGCATCAATCTTCTCTTTTACCTCTGGGCTAAAAGGAGGATTTATCCAAAAGTCAATGGGTTGGGGTTTTTTTGTCAGTTGCTGGTGGCTTATTTACCTCCCCTGTTCTCACAAAAGTCTGTATCTTCTCCTGTGTACCCTAGGAAAACAGCTCCTATTTGGTGAAGCAAACAGCTCAGTTCTTAATTTGCTGTACTCTTTCCATTCCCTTTAGAAGTCAGAATGTTTTATAGTAATGTCACTGTATGTGCTGCAAGGTCCGGTGACTTCTGCCGTGTCTGTATAACTGGTTGTACACATTTCATTGCCATCAACTGAGCAGAAGAAAGTATTTTATTGCCCTTGTTAAGTGTGTTGTGCTTATGTTGTATTTTCACTACTAACCTCCTCCATGGATAAAAATGAGCATCGCTTAGACTGTTTGCTCATCATTTGAAAAACAGTCTAAATTGCTTGGATTCTACAGTACCTAAACTTTATTTGAAAGGAGAATATTAGTCTTTATTTGAAAAATATGTAGTTTTGGGTGTTTTTGTTGTATTTCCAATATTCAGCTTCTGAAAAGGTACATTTTTTAAGTAATGTTTCAGGAAGATAATTCTTTATCTTTCTTGAAGACACATAGCAGCAACCTCATTGCTCGGCTGACTATAGCTCTCACTCATTTCTGAAGAACTTAAGTGCACACGCTGGGCAGAGTTTGCTCTAAATTCGGATTTCCTTATTGGTTAGGTAGGAAAGCAGTATGTCCACAGGAATGTCTGATCAGATGTACTGACTGAGGTCATTCTTACTTCCTTAAATTAGTCGGTTGATTGGCCATTGTTTATACAGCACAATTTCTGTTGTATCCATGCTGTTTCAAATTAGCTGTACCAAGTTATTCACAGATGAGTATTAGAATAGAAGAAAAAGATTTATAACAGTCTGTAATTTCAAAATTGCCATAAAGATCTTAAAGTTGATCATACAATCCCTCAGCACGAGAAGCAAGCTATTTTATAACTCTCATTCTAAATTGTAACTTGATATGATGTAATTGTTTTAATAAGAGATTAATTAGTTTGCCAACATAGATGGGTCAATATCTTATGCTTAATAGGAAATGGGAAAACGTAAGGTCACCTTTCACCGTGCTCTGAATATCCAAAGGAAGAAAAATGTTTTTCTTAAAGCGTGGTTTCTAGGAGCAAGACTGAAGGGAGACAAGCCAATCTGCCACCACATTCTAAATTAGCATAAATTTCAGTTGCTAGTATTTCCCAGATGTCTCCACTTGAAAACTACTTGCTCCATCTTTGTTTTATTAAATTACCAACAACAAAAGAAAAAGAACAATTTCTTTAAAATGGAATTTGATGTGTGAAAGGAAGAAATGGAATGTCCCCTTAGCAGAGTATTGTTCAGAAAATGAAACACATTTGTTTGTGGGAAGAGCAGTTGAAATGGTCGAAAGAATAGAGTGGCACACAAGCAAATGCCAGAAGTGCGTACTCACTTCTGAAAGCTGTTTTTCTGAATCTGAGTTTTTATACTTAATTCACAAATAAGCAGCAAAATACAGCATATATTATTGACAGCCTCAAAAAATAAAGGGCCATTTTGTGCCTGCTTCCTCTTGAATACACTCCACAAACAAGGCTGGCTGTTTCTCCCCAAATTTTTGCTTTAGCTGTGTCAAATTGCAAAACTTGCAGAGGAGTTGTTCTGCTGTTCTCACATCATATGATACCTCTAGTCTCATACCTGGGACATTCCCGTATACCAGTAGCACTCGGGAGTCCACAACCAGATAACTTAGAACCAGCAAGTCAGATCTTCAGCTTTCCATCCTCTTTGAATCATAGAATCATAGGTTGGAAAAGCCCTCTAAGATCATCAAGTCCAACCGTCATTGCATTGCCTAGATAGCTCAAAGAGAAGAGCCAGAGGCACTGGGGATTTTAACTCACGAATTTTGCATTAGGATTGAGGCCACATAGGGAAGATTTGAGTGTTGATAAGAGCTGAACTGGTGGATATTGAAAAGAGATCAGAATTCAAAACCTCACTTATCAAGTGATGGATAAAACTGTTTACAATGTCCTGTAACAAATCGTGTATATCAGAAATACTTTTGGCAGGTAATTCCTATTTCTTAAAAAACTTCATCATTTTTGACAATCTAATATTAAATGTAAATATCAGGAGGTAAACGGAGGGTAGTTCTGAGCTAGCTCATGCTCTTAAAAAAATACGTGTGACTGGAAAAGTCAAGCTAGGTAAAAGGATATGTAAAAAAATAGTTGTTATTTCTGTTGTTGGTCAAAGAATGTGTTCATTGTGGAACTGAATGTTTGTACTATGTGGCTTTTGAATTCCAGGTAGATATTACATCCCTTAAGCTTGATATTTCATATTCATTCCAGACAAGGTGGTTTAGTGGTACAGCCACGAGATTATTTAGCCCTGACGGGAAACAAATTGTAGCCAGACATCCTTTTTACGGTGGGTGGCAAAGCTGTGAACGCTGCTGGAAATAAGTTTTTGCTTCACAAAAGAGATTTTGGGCTGAGCTTGCCACCTCGGTAGGCAGTTATCCGTAAGCAGTCTTTTGAAATTCATCAGTAATGTTTGTGTGACTGCTTATAGTGGAAGCAGGGTTTTAAACTCTGGCCTTAAGGCTAAAATAAAGCACTAAAGAACATACTTACCTGGAAGCATCTAAATAGTCCCACTTTGGCCAAATCGAGATAGAATCCTAGTGAACAGTAAATTTTTGAACAATTCTTACTATAGTCTCTAAATCTCTCATTTCATTTGAGTAATTTGGTCAGAAAATAATAAGAAGAAAACATATCTGGACTGCAGCACATAGACGTTGGGAAAATAACTGTCAGTTTTGAGTCAACTGAATATTCATGCTATGGTATCTGCTTTTATTAGTTTCATCTGCTGATCTCATTTCTTTTGCTTTAATATTTTTTAACTAACTTATTGGAAAAAACCCAGAAAAAACCCACCCAACTACATTACTGCACAGTTACTAGGTTTGATAACTGCCCAGTAAAATGAGGCTTTGTCCTAATATCTCTATTTTCCCTCTTCCTCCTTTAGGGACATACTTTGATTGATCATGCTACGTGCAGCTTTTATTGAGGGAGAGGATGTACGTTCTCTCTTGGAAACAACAGGCAAAATCTTCAATGTCTGTCGCTTCATACAAGTTTATAATTTGGGCTGATGCTGATCTTTCTACTTAGTGCAACCCACCAAGTATCGAAGTTGGTGCATTTTGTTTGTCCTGTTAACCCAAGGAAATTATAAATATCGATGAGATCCACACTTTATCAAGTACCGGAAAAATATGGTTTGCCCTGGGGTTTCATCTCCTTTCTGCTTTATGTAATGTTAGCTTTACAGCAGCGGTTATCGCTGCAGGCATCGCGCAGCCGAGGAGGCAGGCGGTCATGCTCTGCGACCAGCCGCAGCAGGTCTGGTGCACATACAACAGCAAGTGGTTTGGTTTGCTTTTTTGCACAGAATTACAGAAATCTCTTTTGCATTAACCCTAATTAAATGTGTATACTCAGAACTTGTATTTTGGCTAACATGCACTCTCTCAGGAGACCATTCATTCTATTTGGGCGAAGTGTGCTTTGGACTGTATCCATTTCTTTTGCAAGCATAGTTACTTTTGCAGTTTTGCCTTTCTTTACCGTGCAAAAGATAAATGATCACCAATATTTGAATAGCAAGAAGCCCTCTATTTTCAGCTGAAAATAAATTATTTTTAAATACTTTGTCTGTAATTTTTTAAGATGATATATGCAGACAACTGCAGCCAAGATATATTATTTATGAAGTTTCATCAAAGACTGTAGCAATTCGCAGAAGAAATTATAAATATGTAGGAAACCTAAAACGGCTGGAGTCTATGTAGGCTAAATTCTGAATCTTTCAGGATGTATTTCTGACTGTTTAAGCTCGTTTACCTCCCATTTACTCCAGGTGAGAGCTTAGCAGTTTTTCAAAGTAAGTCCTAGGACAGGCAACAAATCTGACCCTGGAGGATGTGAAAAAATAGAGCACTAGGAAGTAGATCAACTTATGAATGATTCATGGAGAAAGTGAGCTGGGAGGAAGTGAGGATGATGTCTAGGGAAATACGATGCGAAACATGAGAGGCTCCTGGCTACCATGGGAAATACCAAGAAATGGAAGTACAAATCTAACAGTGACGGAAAGGAGTGAAGGGAACAGCAGTGAAAAACTAGTGGAGAAAGAGTAAAAATGTGGAAAAAAAAGGCATTAAAAAACCTACAGATGTAGGTGCAACTTTGAACCATATAGAGTGGATAAGATACACAATCCAATGCATATAGAGTCAGAAAGGCAAATAAAGCTGTAAAGATACCTCCAGAGTTTCACTCGTAGGGGACAAATGTATTCAGTGCTTTTGAAAAGCATAGTCTTTCGTGATTCAGAAAAGAATACAGAGCACCAGTTATCATTGCTACCTACTTGCTGTTCTTCATTTAGAAAAAAAAATCGCCATAATTTTAATCAAATTACTAGTGAAAAAAGTGTAATTGTCACTGATGAGTGAAACGGGTGATGTGAGCACAGAGCAGATGCTGAGATTTTGTTCATAATTGAGTAAATCCATTGTCATTTATTTTGGATGTGTACGTTGCACGCAGGAATGAGGAAAGGCCAGGGCAGGTGGAAGCAATTGAAGAATGAACCCTATTGCCATTTAAATCATTAGAAAATATCCATGTTGAATGAAGGTCCCACTTTTCATAGGAGAGGAAGGAAGAACTAGTGATCATGTCTAGCATATTTACAACTTAAACATACTTTTCTTTCTTCTTTCATAAAGGAGTCAGAGCCTGAAAACTGTTACGCAGCAACTACCTTGTATTTAAAGGGGAGTAGCTGTGGATTATTCTCTCTCAAAGGTAGTAGGTGGCATGTTTGGAGGAACAAATTGTATAGATCTGTTTTAAACTGAAAATAGGAAGAAGTCTGCGATAAGTGACTAATACAGGATCAAAGTGAAAGGAAAAATAATTAATCCAATGGGCTTTTTGTTTTTTCAAGCTGTACTAAACAGTAATGGTCCTGTTCTACAATTACCAGTTCTCAAGTTCCCTTCCTGAATTCTGGAGTTTTGGTGGACTTACCTGTTGCTTTTCACTTGGTGCCTAGCGGTATAATTACTGCTCAGATGGTTTGTACTGGCTTCACTGGGCCAAGTCTTGACTCAGTAGCTGTAATGAATTCTGTTTGTCTTTCAGAACTGAAATTATCTCTTTCCAGATTTTTAAGTAGTAAGGGCCACACTAGAGACAAAGGTGTGATGATGGGAGAAAATGAGCCTTTTAAGAAAAAAATCTACATGTATGTGGACTTAGGGCATGCCTTGGTGTGAAGCAGCTTTCAAAGATCATCTGGTGCGTGCAGTCCAGCACATTTTCCAAATAAAAGTTTTTAATCTAAAGCAGGCTCACAGATGGTTCTAATGAGTTGGTCTTTGAGATGCACTGTGACTTGAACAAAAATAGTTTAACTCCTAAGACACTAACATTTTGAGATGACTTTCAAGCTAAAGCACTTGCAGAACAATTTTTCGTGCATGTTTTAATGTTATATGTATTTCTAGTGTCAAAAAAGGGAGGTTTTTCAGGACCTTGTTCTTTCCTTTATATACACTATAGTACAGTATCACAAAAGCATACATCAGCAGCATTTTTGCACAGTTACTGATGCTTCTTTCTCCAGCATGTTTTAAACTCTACAAACATTTGGTTTTGAAGAAATAAAAAGGTAAAGGTTTCCTATGAAAACTGAATTTTTCAAGTGATCTAGTATAGTACCCTATTAAAAGTATTACTCATCGTTCACATGGACAGGACTTTCAAACTGAGAACAAAACCCAAGACTGAGCTTTGAAGATTAGCATGACTGATAATTGCAAAAGGGGAAAAGAGCAGTTTCTTAGTACATGTAAGAATGGCACCTTTTCAGAATCACATACTTTAATTTATGCTAAACATTGCATATATAAATACTTTAACTCCCAGAAACATTACTGTAAATCACAAAATTAAGCAATGCATTTATTAAATTAACCTTTTTCAGGATATGTAGCCATAGTATACATACAAATCTCTGTACATATTTTCTCTGAATCTGTCTCTAAGCATCTTGGAGTTTGTGTCTAAATTCCCAAAGAATGTATAAACACAGAGGTTGGTGATAAATGGAACAGCAGAGGATTTCATTCTGCCCAGATTTCTAGCTGCTATAGTTATTGGCATCTGCATGTAATAGCTGTAAAAACAGAGTAAACGAGACCTCAGCAGGCATAGCGGGTTTTTTGCCCACTTCAGAGGGGTGTAAATTACAATAAAAAGTTCAAAAGGAGTTAACTGCTACACTCTAATTTGACCAGACTGCCAGCTTCTACAAAAGAAATGCAGTAATAAAAGTATCATTAAATGGTTTATAGCTTTGTAGCACAGCAAATATTTATTAAATTGTATTGTTTACATTATCATCTATTGCAAAAATAGCAGAATTCATTTATAATCTTTTTATGACAGGATTTGAATTACAGCATTCTAACATCATTTCAAAACTATATTCTTTGTGTCACGTAAGCTTTGAGAAACATCTTACTTCTTCATTTCATCTTAGGTCTGCCTTATGGATGGGAAGAAGCTTATACAGCAGATGGAATCAAGTATTTTATCAAGTGAGTAGTTCTGGGGGAAAATGGGTCAGAGTTGAAATAAAAACACATCAAACTAAAATCATTTTTAAACCTAGAATTAATGGAAAAATGAGTAAAATAACAAAAGCTGTGTTTTATTGCCAACACCACTTGTTCTTTTCTGGTTTTTGTGACTTCACTGTCCATAGGGCCCTAGAGAGGTTAGTCACAAATCCAGCTGAAAGCCAGTGAGAACTGAGTTTCTCAGTCCTTCAGATCTCTTTGAAAACACTGGTCTACAATGCTGAGAACTTCCCCAGTTACATGTTTGACCCTATAATGGACCCAGGAGATACGGAAGAAAAAAATCTCATCCCCTAAATAGTTTACAAGTATAAATATATGTTTTTAAAAATGCCGTTGTGTTTTGGGGAAGTGGAAGAATTTTTAGATTTCTTTTAGATTTTTAGAAGGTAATGCCCTGGTTTCACCTAAATGTGAAGTTACTGATCATTTTGTTTGACGTTGTACCCTGCTCCCTTGTGTGGGAATAAGTTGTTCTGTTGCTGCAAGAGGGTGAGGAACACGACTGAAAGCATTTAGTTACATTTATAAAATGATCAAGAGATTTCAAACTGCCATACCGTACATTTAGAAGAAAACTCATTATACTCTACACTTAAGCTGCAGAATGGAGGCTTACTAACTTGAGTATCACAGAATATTGACATTTCACAGTATCACTGGCTGCAGGTTAAGCAACTTTTATTCCATTGATAATGCCACTGAAGCTGCACCAGGTGCAAAAGCCTTCTCTCATATTCTGCATATATATTATTTTTTGTTCTGGTTTTCTACCCTATGAAAATGACACCTGTGGTTTCCATGGGGTTTGCTTTCTACGTTTTCAAGGGGTTGCCAAAGATAAAGCCATAATCTTCATAGCTGGCTTATTAGATATACTTACATTAACTAATAGTGAGTTTCACTAACTGGTGTTCAGAATAGACACTGCAACAGTGAGCTGTTATTATGCACCACCACAAAAAAATTACAGAAAAATATGTCTGTATCAGGGGTTACCTGTGATTTTTTTTTTTTTAGAAGATATTGCAAGCAAATTAATTTTTGAAAACTCTCTAGAGACTAGAGGAAAGGTGACTTTGGTAAGATGTTACAATAACACGGTGTCTAAAGCATAAAGAAAACCTCTACAAAAGCTTTAAAAGCAGTAATCATTTGAAGATGTAATCATCTGGGGGGAAAAAAACAACAACAAAGCACTAAGCCTGGGCCTTTGTTATTTACATTTTGTCTTTTCATAACTATAAGATTTCCTTAGTGATCATTTTCCTGAAAGACCTGAAGAAAAATGCAGTGCAAATTCATTATTTACAAAAAATGGGAAAAAAAAGGGTTTTTAACCAAAGCCAAAGTGTGGTTTATATCCTGCTAATATCTTGCAGGTAGAGCATGGGAAGGTTTTTTACAAAGACCTACTTGATAAAAGCTAGAGGAATTTATTGTATACTATAGGGAAGATGTTTTTTTTCCAATTGTATTCTCTGATTCTGGAGGAAAAATGCATGAAAAAGTAGCAGCACATGTTGTACATCCCAAAAGCTTTGGGACGTGAATTGGACAGTACACAGTTGCTTTTTCCAGAATATGGTGGAAATTATTTCATATAATAGGTTTTTTTATTATTCCTCTAAAAGACTGAAACAATTGGTGAAAAATATAAGTCAACTCCATTTGAAGATATATAATGTATAATTGTTTAATACCTAGTTACTCTAGCTGCTGAAATTTGGGTATTATTTAATTCTGGTAGGTGCCAGGAGGACGGTATTTTGCAGGTGGACTTCCACAGTCTCCTAAAAGACAGGAAGGGCAGCAAATAAATCTTTGCAGTGAGATAATTACTTTTATCCCAAACTCTTACAAAAGTCATGTAAATAACATTGAAGTTTACGTATTAGCTAGCCAAGAAAAGCATGGACATTTGTTTTCCTTTTTTTCAGCCATACTGCCCTGTTGTCCTTGTCTCACCCCATCGTGCCTTGAGCTAGATGTATTAAAGCAGACGGTTTTTTTCTGTAGAGGTTTCCAAACACACCGTATATGATACTGCATGCCAGCTCTAATCAAATAGTGCCTTTTATTTTCCGACAGATGTAGGTTACTACCTGGAACTTATACCAATAAGAATTGTAGAAAAATAACTTAGGAAATGAAAGTGAATTAAAAGCCTATTTCATAGCAATGGCAATAAATACAAGAGCAAATATTGAAATAGAGCACTGTTCCCTTGGTCTCCGTCTGTTGATGCAGGGAGCCATTATAGGACAGCTGGAAAGTTAAGGGGGATGCTGGTTTCTGTTCTGGGTAAAACACTTGCAATACTCTAGGTTTATAGATGCATAATTGGAAACTGAGCTTGAAGATAGTATTATCTAGCAATAATAACAAAGTAAACTTAGAAATGGAATAGAAGAAATCTCACATCTTTGAAACATTTCCTCCTTCTTTTTTTTTTCCTGTTCTTGTTACTGTGCTTCTCATTCAAGTACTTATCTTGATGACTTGGCAGAAAGTTAGATTTGCTGAATATGCACAAGAAATTTCTTTCTGAGTTCTGCACTTGGATGCTGAACTCTTGCAGATGTGACAATAAGAGGCATATTAGGAACAGTGGAATCTCAGCTAGTCTAGGTGGTGGAAGCCTAATTTGCAGAAAGCATCAGATATTTTGCATGTTATCCCCACTTGCTGAAACTCCAGATTTGAATTCAGTAGTTCACATGAAAAAGCTTTTTCGGGAATTTTTGCGTATCTGATCTTTGATTGTTCATGACTGATGAATGTTCTTTCTTCTGCTTAACATGCTCCTAGCATTACAAGTGATAGTGCCCCAGGTTTTCCGTCGTTGTTACCTTCTGTAATCTGTCCTGTACAGTTCTGCATGCCAGTCTTTATGTGGCAGGCAAGGAAAATCTATCCATTTTAGTTGCAGAGAAGGCTATGAAGTCTCTTTTCATGACCACTGTGTAAAAGCTTCTGTTCTTCTGAATGGAGCCACTGCACTGAAGTGGTGTGGAGAGGTCTTAATGCAGTTCATTAGAATAGAATTAACTGATCATTGCAGTAAGACATCATGGTAATTAATACTCCTTTTAACTATTTCCTTATTTTGCTTTCATCACTGTTTCCAAATGCCTTGACAGAGTGTAAGCCAGGCTTTTTGCATGCTAGAAAATTCATACCTCTACTGCATTTTGTAGTGTGTATGAAGTCAGTCTGGGAAAGTTAACTATTTAGAGCAAGGAGCAGGGGTTGCAGAAGTCCCTTGTTTCTAACATTGTATGGTAGAGATTTTAAGATGAAAATTCTACCCAACATTGAAAATACCCTTTTCTGGGAGGAACCTAGCTTGAGGTGCATCTTAGCAGCTGGTCCTTTTCAGTAGGATTTAATCTAATTGTTTACATGGGGATTAGCAGAATAGTTGATACTTTACAGCCCTGGTACTAATACTGTAGACTGCTTGTTCTCTCTGGCTGTGAGTTGCAATCTTTTCATTCTTTGGTGTTTAGAACAGCCAAAGCCATGAGGGACTTAAGAGTATTTCAATATTAGCCCACTTCCATGTATGCAAACAGATAGAAAAACATGTTATAATTCCCCAAGTGTAGCCACAATTAAACTGATCTTATATGTGACGTGTCAGTTTTCTTATCATGCAGTGAGGCTGTATAGAAGCTGCGATGGCTCTGTTCAAATCCACAGCAGTTTTACAATATGCTAAGGACAATCAAATATTATTTTAATTAGTGGTTGCTTTCCGTTCCAATGTGCTTTATTGGGCCATCAAGTAGCTGAGTCCATAAATCTATAGGTTATAAATCTAATGCAGTAAACACCCCAGAATGGAATCTTAATAGCACATAAGCTGGAGACAGCTTGCTGCGAAATTTCCATAAATATCTCTGAAGGGGGTGTAGCAATATGAAGTGCATGACAAATCAGAGTTTAAAAGAAGCAAACCAGCTGGCTTGTGTTACACACTAAAGTGAAACCCACTTATATGAATAACTGACATGAATAAAACATTTACATGGCTGTATTCCTAAGGGGCTGAGCAGCTTTCTGTACCTACCAGAGAAAACTGTATCTTGTCCGTGAACACTCAACCTTGAGACAATTTTTGAAATCACTTCTTCTATTCAGGAAATCATTTCACATTCTTAGTAAATTATTTTCAATCAGCCAAGTTGCTAAGATCAGTCAGAAAGTACTGGCAAGTGTGAGAAAAATACCTTTTAGACTGCCATTGTGCCATAAACTCACATGATTCTGTGCTAGGCCTTAAGGTGATGTGTATAGGTTTACCGTGAAATAGCAAACAGTAATGTGCGCCTCTCTGAGTTACATCTCAGTATGCATCAGAAAAAAAACAAGTTCAAGTGACTTACTAATATAATATAAATTAGCAGTTACCAGAAGGACAAAAATAGTAGACTGAAAGGTAGGGATCAGCTTCATTGCTAGTAGAACTGTGCTTGCCTCCTGCTGGAGAGTAAAGGTTGAATTTGGCCCTAGTTATGTTCTGAGATAACCTGGTGTACTTTAAATGTGATGGAGAGGGCAAGAAGTATTTTATTTTGCATGTAGCAATACAATCAGTCATTCATACATAGCCCCAGATTCATCCCCCATCAGTTAATGTATAATAGACGCACATTATATTGATGCCTGTTTCCTCACCAGTTTACGTCTGGTATTTCTATCACTGTTTACATCAGCCAGTTTGGTTCAGAAGAGTTGAGATTCTGACCTCATTTGCTCAAAGTGACAACTGAACGTAGCCTAGTGGGGTTTTCAGCAGTCCACTGCAATGCCAAAATCATAGAATAAAATCAGAGAAAAGTCTATGTTGGAAGGGATGTCTGGAGGTCATCTCATTTAACCTTCTATTGAAGAGGAAGTTGTCCAGAGCCCTGTCAAGCCAAGCCTTGAATATTTCCAGTGAGGGAGATTCCACGACCTATATGGGCACCCTATTCCAATGTTTAGCTCTTCTCACAGTGAAGACTGTTTTCTTAATCTAGATGGAATTTCCCCTGAAGCAACGTGTGCCCATTGCTTCCAGTCTGTTGCCATACATCTTTGTGAGAAGAGTACCTCCATTCTCTTTACAACTACCTTTTAGGTACTGGAAGACTTTGATTAGACACCCACACCACATCCCCCGAGCTTTCTATTCTCTAGGCTGAACAAACCCAATTCCTTCAACGTTTCTTCATGTGCCAAGTTCTCCAACCCTCTAATCATCTTGGTGACACTCCACTGGATCCTGTCCAATTTTTCCGTTGCCTGTCTTGAACTTGGAGGACCAGTGTATTGAAGAGACCCCATATAATAAGGTAAAAAAATTTGGTATTAATTCATTTTAGTTATTAGATGATTAAGGCTGTTGTTCTGTTATGAGAAATTCAATTACTGATTTTCTAATAGAAATTCCTGTCCCAAATAGACATCTTATCTGTAAATCCCAGAAACACAAAGGGGCTAAAGGGCCCTCATACAGTATCACATACATCCAGATGTGTATGTGTGCACTTAGCAGTCAGCTGGAAGGCATTAGGATGGGAAAAGTCTCGTAAGTAAGAGAAGGTTCATCTTGTTCACTTTTAAAGCTAGTCATGTGGCTATTTTTGCCCAGGCTTAGTTCAGGTGTAATGCTGAATGAGTTTACTAAGTGTTGTAACCTCTATGAGATCAAAATTTCTTTTTTGTTGTATGCTCTGGCATTAAAGTCCTCATGGAAGTCACAGCACTGCAGCAGTGCAAACAGAAAATGTATCCTGTCACTGAATGGATTTTGTGAAATAGTAACATCTGGGCTTGATTTTTAAATAGGTGAAAGAGTCTTTGTTCTCCCAGTGAAGTATTATATATGATAATTAATTGCTGGATATACACTGGTGGTTTAGATTCACACAGAGACAGTATAAAAAAGCATAGCTGGGACACTAATTTTTTCCCAGAAAACCCATTATAGTTAATCTCTTCCATCCTCCCACTATGTTCACCTTTAACATATGGCAGCTTTGTATCATGAGACTGGCACCTAAAATTAGGTAGGGCCTTGCTATTCTCCCTCCCACGCCCACCCACTGCTTGCATATGTATACAGTTTGTAAGGACCAGCTGTGAGTTTTGCCCCTGTAAACACTGTTTTTCTAGCTTTTTAATAGGACTAGGTTCCAGCTATTCCCACATTAACTGTTATTTTTCCCAAGAACATTTATCTCAAATTTAGTTTTCCTGAAAGACAGGTAGAAGTTCCGAAATATTTCAGTATTTTGGGATCTTAGATGTATTAGGGCCTGTAACATTTTCTATCTTATACCAAAGGGGAAACGGTAATATTTGATTTAGGATTATCTTTCAGCATTTTATCTTAAAATCTGAAGCTTCACATGGAAGCATTTTGTGCTTCAGTGTGACAAAGTAGGCAATGAAGGTGCTCTGATATTATTATCGGTATAACTGAGAATAGAATTTGGTTCACGTTAAGTAGGAGCCTGTAGACAATACTTCTAAAATATAGATTAATAAAAAAGACACATGACATGTTCTGGTAGCTTTTGAAATCATATCTAACAAGTCAGGTTTCCGCTTTGAAAGCTAACACATCATATTTATACATTTGATAATACACTGTTTCGTTTGGGTTCGCTTGGGAGGGAGCCATCGTTAATTTGGCTGAAAGCTGGGCATTCACAGAAACTGTTTATGATTTTATGACTGAACTAAGAATAGCAGTGTATGTGTGATAGATGAAGAACTTCTGTAGTATAAACATTGATGTTTTATAGCACTAGAGCTAAAGGTATCATCACAAAAGGAAAATAAATCACAGCTGATTGTACTTACTGCATGCTAAATTGAAAAAAGTTGTTCCTTTGATAAGTGTAGCCTACGCATTTCTATTGCATTAGAAAGGAAGGGCCCAAACCTCAACATGCTGAGGTGTGCTCAGCTTTGCCTCTGCTGTTCCATTCCAACACATACCAGTATATTACAACATCCTCGTTACCTGCAGGTTATCAAAGTAGTGGTTGGAGTGGCTCTTCCTAGAAGAAATCAAGTTCAATAAAGTTCAAATCGTAGCAGAGCTGATCTAGAAGTAAACTTCTGTATGTTCCACTCAAGTTTCCAGGAGTTCAGAGCAAGCAAAGAAAAACTGTGATCTGCCATGCAGAACATGTGGCTGAAATCCCCCCGGACTGAACCCAGTACCAGCTCTGCTCCCAACCCCCTGTGCAGTAGTAGGCAAGTTAGCTGCACCAAAATTATCGGTTATCAAAATCATCTTTGTAGGCATCCCCATCTTAGCAACTTTGATTTTTTTGTGAGTAGGAATGGGTATTTGGAGTCATGGAGTGCTCCCTGTTTTCACTGAGTTCAATTACTTTGCATCTCTTAAAATTGGACCTTTCATATTTTACATGTCACTCAAAAATAGAGGTTGATTTTGAAAATGTTTCCTTTTACCTGTCATCCTCAAGTCCTCCTATCTGAAAATAGAGGAAAGGATAGTTATATAGACACAAGAAGGTGCAAATATTTAAATAAAATGCCACAGCACTAACAAAGAACTAGCTGTTATTACTACTTTTTAACGAATAACAATCCAAAGCTCTCCGCATGCATCAGCTCAGCATCAGTTCCAACACTTTCAGATGTAACTTTACGTATTGGGGTAATCTTGACATTTTTCTTTTTGATTTCTGTATAACCAACTTGAGACATCTCAGACAACTTTTCACAAAGTGTTAAAGCCTGCCATCTGAAGTACAGGACTCTGCTGTGTCTCAAGCTGGTCACTGGGAATAAATACATCCAGAAGTAGGAGTCCGCTTTGAAAATCATGCGCCCTGGTTGTTCTGTGTTCACAGTCACTGTTGAATGGAGAAAGAATTCCTCTTAAGGCACAGCGATGATTTAGCGTAAGCCATTTTGCTAACTAAAAATTCATGAAGACTTACAGATAGCCGGGATAAGGTTTAGAAATGCTTTATTGCCAGATAATTGGGTTGGAGGGAATTCAGTTTCTCTGATTTTTCACTGAAATCTTTTTGCATGACTATAAAGAAAATAACCTCAGATGGAAAACTAGGAAAGTTGGCATTGGGTTTTATGATAACATGAGCTTGCAATACAAGAATGTTAAGACCTTAAGCTGCTTTTGATTGGGCAGTTTTTTTTCCCCGAGAGGTTGGTTGTTTTTTAGTGTCAAGAACCAAAACGGAGAAACGTTCTTGCAGCTTCCGCAGATACCGCATGCTCTGTCCAGGTTCTGGCCCATCACAGAAGGCAGCTGTTAAAATTTCTTCTGTGAAAAAATACATTAAGCTGAAATTATTTTTTGCTCTAGATCTACAAATGCCACTGCAATCAGTGTCCGGATTTTTGTTACCTCTGCTGAGTAATTTTACACTGATGTGGGTAATTTTACTCTTACATTGATGTGACCAAAGGTGTAATTCTCACCTATCTAGGTATTTCTGTAAGTAGGAGTGGAAATATGAACATTCAGACTCCAGTCAGATTTTCCTGTGTTAGGGTAGGATTTGGCACTTGTGGAATAAGCCATGCACACCACTCTGTGCCACTAGTTCCCCTGAGGTCTCCTTGGGTTTTGGGAGAGCCGTCAGAAGCAGAGCAAGCACAGCAAGGGTTTTTTTAGTATGTGTTTCATCTGAAGCATGGGCCGAAGCCATCACTTAGGCATTAATTCATTTTAGTACACACTTAGTTTAAACGTAAGTCTTGAACATGTTCCAGGCTGTGGTAGAAAAAAAACTTATGTGATCTTGACCTAAGTCTGCACCATCTGTCTTGCCAAGGTATCGGGCCTGCGGTGGTAAGACAGGACTGATGTGAATTGAGAACCTGGTTGTGCAATTCTGCACAAAACTAACGCCACTGATCTTTATCTTGTGATGCATTTGCAAATAAACTGCACCAGAATTTTTATGATGTTCACTTACAGACACCGGATTATGAGTAACTGCATATATTTAAATGGCACTTTTAGAGTAATGGCAGTTGGCTAATAGTGGGGTGAGACAGATTTCAGGTAGTGCTTTAAAGCTGTGAAAAGTCTGCATATCCTGTCACTCAAACCTTTGGTCTTGTTCAGCTTTGGCTCAGATTCTACTGTTGTTACTGTTTTCACAGAATGGTAGGGGTTGGAAGGGACCTCTGTGGGTCATCTAGTCCAACCCTCCTGCCGAAGCAGGGTCACCTACAGTAGGCTGTAGAGGACAACATTTTATATCGGGCCATGTGTTTATTGTTGACAATTTTTAATGATATAGCACACTATTTGGCTATATACATCTTCTTCCTAGTGATAAAAGCCTTCTGAAATTGCTTATAGATTTTGTCTTAGTAAACAAGTGTTTAATCAGTTTAATCAAGGAGTAAGTAGTGAGACTCTCGTGTGGGGTTTCACTTTATATCCCTCAATCGTTAATTAATACTCAGGCAAAATCTGCAGTCCCTGAGGTGGATACAAGAAACATTTCTGTTGCCTTAGGACACAGTTCCATGAGGTGACAAGTGCTCTCAATCTGCTACAGCCAATAAAAGTTAAGGTCACTGCCCTCTTCCAGGACCTGTCCAGCATCTCCTGGGGTACTATGATATGCTGTATGTTCCTGTTGAAATGTCGTCTTGAAAGAGGGTCCAGTCCTAAACCAATTTTAACAAAAAGGGGAAAGAAAAAAAGAAAGTTTAGTTTCAAATAATCTGATTTTGATAAATACAGTACAAAAACCCTTCCCAAACTGTCTGTAGGTTCCATGTCTGGTAACCGTCTTCCCTAGATGCTCTCGGGGTTGATTGATTATACTTACATCAGTGTCACTCAGTTGTTTTATTTTGTTCTAATTGCTTACCTACTAAATGAAAATCCTCTAGTTACAGTTCAGAATAAGTTATTCCTTGCAGATCCTCCCAGCATTTGCTCATCAAAAGAGCAAGAGCTTTCAGTTGGTTGGCTTGGTATCCCAATACAGCGTTTAACATCTGCTGTCCAACCACTGGCCTTTGCAAAGGAGATGCCAAACATGACAGATATCGTAACTGGGTCTGCAGGTGTGTGCTAGCTCGGAGAGCTTATTGCATTGATAAACATTGGCGTTGAAGAGGCAAAAAATTAATAACAAGTTTAAATTCAGAAGGAACAACTGCGAAGTGACTCTTGAAAGCTGAGAAACAGTGCTTCGCCCAAAAATCATGTAATCCTAGACAAAATTAGGAATGCATTCACAGAATATGTCAGTTGCAGCACCAGTAACTGCACATTATATTCAATCTACTTGTGCAGACTGTAAAGCCACTTGGAGACACTATCAGGCAGAGATTTGAGGGCAACAGAATTAGCACACTTCTAGCATGTAGACCATGCTGTGTATCGAATCTTGCAGTATAGTATTTATCTAAACTCCACAATTATCGGAGGAGGCTGGGCTGTAATGAAAAGGTCTGCAGTTACCATGACGCCATGGTCAAAATTTGTCCAGTGCCTTCAGGAGCAGCAGCTCCCCAGTGCTCCCTTAGATACTCCATTACCACCTGCTGGCATGAGGAAGGGTAATTCTGTCTCACCCTGCCAAGACGTGAAGGTCTTCAAGGTGCCTGGTGCAAGCTAGGACTACTCCATTTTTGCACAGGATCTGTTTTTGATGGTATATTTTCTTATTATGCAATGTTTCAGAAGGTGCATAAGGAACATAAATCATGGCCCAGGAGACTTGCATTAGCAGGTTAGAGAAATATGAGTAAAATAGAGATGAAAGAGCCAGCTGCCTTCTCAAAGGCACAAGATTTGGAACAGTGGGTTTTAAAGAGAAAAATGATCCTTGCAAGGCTAAAGGCTCTTCCAAGCACAAGGGGAACAGAGTCAGAAAGGCCCAGCAACAAAAAAACAAAGGCAGTAATTAAAACAAATCTTGCAGAGCTGTGTGTAGTCCAGCAAAGAGCTACACAGGCAGATTCTGTGCAAGAGCAAGCAGGGAAGATGATATCACCTCTAGATGAAGGATTAAGTTTCAGGATCTTCATTCAGTGGCATTGTTCTTTATTTTTCTGTTGCTCTGGCCCTCATTAGCCTCCAAACCACCATGGCATGGGGGCCTGTGTATTGATGTGTACCAAAGGCAGGCGCAGTCCCCCACGGAGCCAGCCAGCTCGCAGATGGCCTATGTTCCTTTCACAGTAACTTCAGAACTTCCCACTGGGATGTGCGTGTAAGTCTGAAAACTAACAAAGCCCAATACAGAATATATTTCTGGGTAGTGTAGAGCGTGTCCCCATCCAACCCATTGCATCTACATCTAGCAGTGCTATTTGCTACAATTTTTAATGATTATTTCAATAACAACAGTGAAAGTACTAAAGGTTAAAGCTTTCAGAGTGTGTGGTTTCCCGTGTCTCAGCCTTAAGTTGGCAGCAGCACTACACTGCGATGGTGGCTTTGCAGAAATTTTCAGTTGTGCACAGATCAGTAAAAGCTCCATCAAGCATCAGTACTCTTTAGCTGAGCATTATCACATTTTAAAGGGCTAGTGAAGTTTGAGAAGTCAAAACGTAAGATAAGAAAGGTTAAGAGTTCAGCAAAATTAATACTGTATTAAATGGATTAAGTTATTGGGTAGGTCATTTAGGGAGGAAAATAACTACCTTGGGTTTTGTGTAATTTCATTTAAACAGAGTTCTGCCTTCTTTTTCATCATCTTCAACACTGCTCAGTTTGGTAGAGCAGCACAGGGTTCATATAAGTCCAGAATTTGTCTTTCCAAGTTCAGACACAACCCAATTCTATTTGGCCATGAGTAATGGTCATTGTGAGAGTTTGGCTGATTAATGTTTAAGGCTGCATCTTGCCTCCTGAACAGATCTCAAACAAATGGGTCTTGCACAAGATTGCCCTAGTGCACTGGAAAAGTTCAGCCAGGTCTTATGAATGTCATCCCATGTCAAAAGGGGAAAAAAACCCCAGCTTCAGAGTACCACATGACTGATTCGTAACTCAGCATCCTGCACAGTGACCTACAACAGTCGGGTTGTCTCCAAGACTCTGCATGATTCCCTGTCAGGCTCCAGAGTCTGGCCCTAGCTGGAGAATACAATTTAAGGTGAAAAGCCTGTCTTGATAATGCTCAAAATCTAGCACAAAGGTGAAGAGATTTTTTCCATTAGTTTTTCTTTGAATTTTCCTTTGCATTATTCTTTTCTTAAAAGATTGTCTTAAGTTCTCATTTTAAAAGAAGTCATTTTCCATGCAGAGAAGTAAGAGCCATAAGGAGGGTAATTATAATGGTATTTTAAATAATTTGCTACCGTTTCTTTGCCAAAAAAATTCCCTATGTTCTCGTGTTTTGTTTCTCCAAGCTCTCAAATTTGTCCTGCAATTTACTAATGTTAAAAAGACAGAATAAGCTACTGACATGTTTCCAGATCAAATGTTTCTGTTTTCTGACAATAAATTTGGCTACCCTCCGATAGCAATGACTTGTTTGAAAACCTAAAAATCTTTAAATATTGTTAATTGCTCTGAAAATGTGAAATTAATCTTTTGAACAAGAACATTTGCAAAGGAAAAATGTTTTACATTTAGACTTTGTAATGCTGGCGTTCCAATTCCTATTGCTGGCTTTTCCTATTCCTTTAATATTCAAAACAGTTTCATCAATTAAGCAAAACCTAGAGGTAGATTTGAATTCCCTCTCACTTTTATTGCTGGTCCTAACACGCAAATCAGAGAGGATGTATTTCTGATACAAGAATGTTCTGCAAACCAGTAAATCTGGGATTAGCTCTTCAGACTGATTATGTCAAAGCTCTTTAGCCACAGCACTTTTGGAGACCTAAAAATAAAAAACAGGGGGGTTTATACATTTGTTCTGTACCTAAATAATCTGTGTGTATTGTGTGAGTCTGTCTACAATGTGAGACATGGTATCTGGACTGAATGTTTATTTATAAGAGTTCTTTTCCTAGTAAGGATTTTGGCAAAGAGTTTAAAACAAACTGTCCTACTAGAAGTGTTCATGGGATTAAATCTAGTGCAAGTTTAAAAGAACTGAGTTCAAATAAGAAGCATTTACAGCAGATCGACATTAGAGCAAAATTTGGCCCCATATATTTTGAAAGTAGATGAAAATTAGTTATCTTCTTAGCAGTGATCAAACAATGTTACGCCATTGAATACAGAAAACTGTAATCCTGATTTCATTGCCACAGTTCTGCACTGTTAAAGGTCAGGAGAATTTTTGCATTGATTTGTATGAGAACAAAAGTTCTTAACAGCGATTAGCAGCAAGTTAGGCATGCTGTCATTTGCCTCCTGGTGCTGAAGTTTGTAGGAGGACAATCTTCCGAAGAATTAACATTTAATGAAGAATTTTTTAATTGGTTGCATCAAGGACCGGTGAATGCTTTTCCAGATAACTCTTCTGCTCCAGGGCAGTTTCTCCCATTTCCCAGGTCTGATAATGCATGCTCATGAGAAAACAGAGCTGAGGATTCAGGTACACAGCAGGTCAAGGCATGCTACATGGGGAAGTCAAATGGGAAAAAAATAAAATTTAAAGCCAATTTTGTTCTTATTTAAATTCAGCAATGGATTGCTGAGAAATGGCTTGATAAAGCAGGCAATATAAACACTTAAGACAGTACTGCAGGCAATAAATCTTGCATTGGCAGAGCTGGAATGGATGGAATCCAGCTCATTTAGTGATTCAGCAGGTATTGGAAGGAGTTCTGTGTCGTTGTGCAGATAGATGAAATCACATACTGGGACTTTAATTTAGAGTGATATCTTCCATATTAAGCCATAATGACGAATTATTTTTAATTGAAAAAAAATAGTTATTGGCACTTCCTAATAGTATAGAAAGCATTCCAGAAAAATTCAAAGACATTTTCCATAGTATATTTACAAATATAAATATATTCATAATTTAAATATGAATACATATATTTCTCTGTCTTGTGGAATAATGAGAATGATGTTCTTGATTAGACAGATTTCCTCTTAAAATGGAATTTTATTCACAAATCTCTCATAAAACATTGTATAAGCACTCTCTTCATGTTGACTAGCATTTGACTTTCTAAAGGTAAGCATTGGAAACTTTTGCAAAGTTGCTCTCATTCCCTGTAAAAATGGTACATTCACTTTCTTAGAATGAAATGATTACTGTGCTTGAGAACAGTCAGTATCTGCTGCGTTGCATTTTGTGTAGCTACAGGTTGTGCAGTTACACTTCTGGTTTAACTTCCGTGAACCTGATCTCCGCAGCTCCAGTAAGGTGGTGCACATTTCTGTAATATACTCATGAAGGAATGGAGTCCATCCAGGGCTGCTCTGCCCAAAAAAAGCACTTATGCATGGCTTTTACACACAACTGGAGCTTTTGGGTTTGTTGTTTTTTTAAGGATGAGAACTGTGGATATGGCCTTTATCTTCCACATTTTGTTTTTCTTGCTTGGTCCTTGCTCAGGTGCTGTTTCAATTGAAGTAGTGGCTAAATTCACAGAGTACCAGTTCAGAGATAGGTTAACCTAGTCAATGCAGCTCAAGATGTGATTTACATTAGCATCACATTTATCTCTTGGTGAACAGTATTGTTGTCTTCATCATAGCCGACTTCTTCTGAGCTCAGTATTCTCAAATAAAAGGTGTCAGTAGAAGGTAAAATTGTAGCACAATAGTGTCGACTGAAAAGTGATCTCTGTAGCCATAACTCAGTGTAGTGGAACACTGACTCATATTCCTACTTTAATGTATCGGTTTCCATAATGGGATGTTCCAGAGAGCATTCTTGAAGACAGAGAGACAAAATCTGTTTTCACTTGAAAAGGTAAATCCAGAGTAGTTCCATCATGGCACTTCATATTTAATTAAACCAGTGCACCCCAAGGTGAGTATAGGCATGGGCTTTAGGTACACTGTATGGTAGAGGTTGTGAGAAGAGCTGTTTGTCTTTTATGGTGTATATTATATGTACAATATTTTTCAGCTAGTTCTTGTAATGAACTGATATTACAAAATTCATCTTTGAACTGACTTGACTGTAAAAACTGTGAATTTATTAGCAAGATTTTTTTAAGCGAAAAGAAGCTATTTCCTTTACCAAGAACACATTATTCCAGAAGGGAGAAGAGGCTGTGTCTTGCCCACACACAGTATGGCTAGCGTGCATAGCACCAAGCATAAGGGGTACAGCGTTCTCACCTGCAAACAGGAAGCCTATTCCATTTATCTGTCCTTACCAAGCCTCGATCAGGTTCCTTCTGTTCATATAGAATCTTACCGAAAAACTACAAAGCAGCTTAGACTGCAAGTCGAATGTGGGGTTTAAGCCTTAAGAAGGAGTACTGGCTCCCTTTTATTGCATGTTGTGGCTGTGGAAGCATGTCCGGAATTTGTTCTAGAGAACACGTAAAGAACATCCTTTTTTGGATTTATTCATCAGCCTTTTTCTGCAAGAAGAGGAATGGCGTAATGATGCTAGAATATTAGTTCATGTTCTCACAAACTGAGCATATTTCTATGATGTGATTCCACGTTTGGTCAACTTCCTCTTGAGCACTGTGCCGCAGCCTTTGACGGGTATGGTGGCAGTGTTAATACTTTGCCAGCTTGCTGGAGTTTTGTAAGACCGTGCTAGTCTGGGCTGTAAACTGTTGCTGGGTTAATTGTCTGCAGCTCTAACAGGAAAAGTCACCAGTCTGTATCGGGAATCTCTTACAACAGCATTTTCTCTCAAGTATTGGGAAAGGAGCCCTTCAGTCCAGGTTCTAGCACCCAGAAGACTCCGCATTCTGTTCGCAAAATCTCATAGTTAGCAAGAAAAAGAGAATTCTGTACTTGAAAGTGTTGTAATTATCATTACAACTCCAGACTCCATCTGGTATTTCTTGTTTTGAGATTGGTAAACCTCTTTTGGGTTGCTAATAGCATTTCTTGTTTCTTTTCAGCCATGTGACACAGACAACGTCATGGATCCACCCTGTAACAAGCGCGCTAAGTTTGCTTTGCTCTGAGGATGATGATGATGATGGAATAAGAGAGCTTCCCGGGTCGAAGAGCTGAGGATGTCTGTTGGCAGAAAGTAGTTCGTCTAGTTTCCGTAAGTTAGGGAGAAGATGCACACTTTTTAATCTACGTACTTTGTATCTAATGTAGTAGTACCTGATGACCTTTCTCCCCTTCAGGGCAGAGGAGGTTCTGCCAGTCTTTTAGGCGGGTTTGTTGACGCTACAGAAGATGCAGTTGTTGCAGAAGTCTCCCTTCAGTCCTTAATGTGTCCCAGTTCAGTGTGCAGGGGTCAGTCGTATCTTAGGGCCCAGTCCAGGCTTTCCAATGACTGCTTTACTGGCATGACTCCACTGACCTGAAGTGAAATTTTCACAGCTTTAACCAGCGTGAGAGTTCAGATTGGGCCATTGGTTGTAATTTCATGTGGTGAATGCCAGGTAATGGTTGACTCAGAGATGGCAGGTGAGCTTTTTGATTCTTTTAACCAATGTTAGTGAGCATAATGTAGATACTTTAACTACTAAAAATTTTTATTTTTATGGAAGAAATTTGAAAATAAGTTTTGCTAATAGAAATTTAGCAATTTATCACAAGTATTGGAGCCCTGATGACTTTTAAAACAAATACTTATTAAGATTGGTAGTTGGGCTTCCGAAAAATGAGTCTTTGATAAGTTGTCAAGTAAAAAGAAATAGTGTTAGTAGAGGACACCATACTCTGTCAACAATATGAGGCAAGAATGAAAATTATTCTACTTTTGTACTCTGCTAAGCTGATACATACATGCATCAAATACTTCAGTGGAAGCTGTGAAGTTTCAAGTACAATGAAACCTGTGAAACCACCTCCAGGATCAGCAGAAATCAGTCGCCTCCTCAAAGTTGGTGTTTAAGTAGAACAAAATCATTTTTTACACATTGGTGATTAAAGAGGATAAAGAAAATGACAGGGGTGCTAGTGCAAACTAGTGAACACGTTTCACTGTACCTCCATAGCACAGGGTATTTTAAATCTCATTATTCACAGCACAATGTATGAGGTCAGCTTTGTCAAATACATGATTCTATGCTATGTTTTTCTGGAGGCTCTTTATGTGTGTGTATGTATATAATATATATGGTAGGTGTTGACTAATGAATGAAATAAAAGAGTGAAACTTTTCAGAAGCCCTGATGGATATGCCAAAGGAAAGCCCTATCTATCTCTGACCTTCGGTGCAAGGAGGAGAACAGGATTGTAACGGTGTGAGGAAGGCACAGGCTCCAATCTGCATTTTCCTGAGCCGCACGCAAGGACTTCAGAACCTCCCTGGGAAGGTTCGGGCACACTTCTGCGCTCCTGCTCGCCTCCGTTGGCTGATGCAAAGGAAGGAGGCCATTCAGTCACGTTTTTTGAGGTTTGTCCTCAGCTGGTGTGGCACTAGATTTAAAAATCCTTGTAGTCTGAGGAATGGATATAAGACCAGACTTATTTGTAGTTCTGGTGGCTATGCCACACTCTGTCTTTAGCGTTATGGAGCTGTGCCAGATCAGGCACACTGTAGCTGTTTGATCCTTTTGAATCAAATATAATCTAATTTTTTCTAAAATCCAAGTCAGGTCTCTTCTTTGAGTAGCAGTGCAGCAATCTCCTGCATTTGCCCTGTGAGCTGCAGAGCACATCACCAAATGTTCCTGCTGGAGGAGCAAAGTGCAGCTCACAAAAGAGTTTTTTGCAGGCTTTGCTGGAAGTAGATATCAGGAGATATTGAATAAGCAAATAGGAAAAAAAGTTTTGTACTTTTAACTAGGTCAGAACCAAATTATCTATGAACCTACACAGGTGGTGTGGATTAGGAAGAAGAGCTGGCTCAGACGACCCACAGTAACTTATATTTCTAAGAAAACTTCTCCTAGCAATATCACATAAATGCTTTAGCCATATTTTGCTCCAGTGGCTCCTACGTGCGTCGCAGCCTCCTTGTGTTCCTGGAGAACACAATCTGAAGGGACAGAGGATGTGCTCCTGTTTCAGGACTGAATACTCTACAAGCACTTTTATTTAAATCCCTTTGCTGGAAATGGCACAGACTCCTGACCCGTAGAGGATATATAGTGTTCTGGATTCCTGGTGATATTTGCTGTAGCCGTAGTAGTCATCTAGATGCTTCATGACAGGCACTTTCAGTTCATACTTCCATGATACCCAGACTGCATATAGATTCCAGTTTTCCAGTGCTGTTCGAGAGGTTTGAATCTCCACTTGGCCTTCGCAGTCTTGGTTTATTCTGCTGGTAGCTTTGTGATGGCTAGCTGGGTGTTTCAGACAGGAGAAGCTATTTAGGGACAGAGACTGGATCGGGCAGGCTGCATGAGCAGAGGCTTTACAGAGAGCAATTTCAAGCTGTCCTTGCGCTGGATGGGCTGGAGGAGGACAGCTGCTCTCATCTGCCTGCCCTTCCCATGCCATGCCCAGCTGCTGCGCGCGAGGACGCCGAGACGCAGGGCTGCCATCTGCCCGCTCCGCTACCATCTCCACCCACTGACAGGAATATTTCAGAAACATGGAGACTCTTTCTCCCTCTCAAATTTGGCTGGAAATTAAAGACGTTAGAAATAGATCTCTGCATCTATCTAGCTTCTTGCCCAGTAAGCATTACCTCTTCAGATAATCCCTTAGTTCAGATTCTCCACTACTGAGACTACATTTTCATACCTGCAATCTCCAAATGTGCTCATCTATTTTTGTATGCTGGCATACTTGTTTCCTAGGTTATTCCTCTCTATATCGCCTTGTCTCTTCCTTTCTGTGAAACAGTTTGTGAAATTATTTTGATTCAGCTGAACTGTGTATATTGAGAATATGGTTCTAGGATAACTTAAAAAGAATTTGTAAAAAGCAGTTGTCAAAATATACAACACTGTAAACAACTTTTCATTTTTATTCCAGAATTAAAAAAATTAAGTTGAAAAGAAGTGAAAGTGCATATTATATCCTTTAAAATAATGAAACAGCTTCATAAGGGAATGGCCATAGCCAGAAATTATTGCTGTACCGCTGTTTATTTTCCATGTAGAGGTGACATTGTGTAAAATACTGTTCTGGTACACACTTGTGTTAATCTTTACCTGAATACTTGCACCAGTCTGCCCTTCATATACTGCAGATACTCCAGTAAATTTAAAATGTCACATTCTCCCATCCAAGCAAATAGCTTAACAGGGCTGGCTACACGGGCACGTTAAATACTCAGCTTCGCAGGTGCTGAATAGCTTCCTTGTAACACTACTGAGTGTCTCAGCAACTTAGATGATGCTGTCGTCAACCCCACCAGATAAATATAAGCATACATGCATAAGTGAGCTGGCCATTCCATAAACATCACATAAATATTCATAGTGGTCAGGCGTGTGTGCTGGTGGGTGCATGGCCATGCTGCCGTGTAACGGCTGCACTGTAGTTTTCTGCAGTACAGTCTATTTAAAAAGACATGGTTATTATGTAAGTAAATACATAAAGCCTCTATAGATCTTTATGATCAATCAGGGGGAGAAAAACTAACCGTTACTATTTGCAGACAGACATCTAATGCAAAGCAAGGACCAGCTTGGACACAACCTTCCAGCACTAAATCTGTTTTGACACTAACTTCATTCGGAGCCTTAAGCACTCACGTGTGTTTGCAGTGCTGCCAGACTCCTCACAGGGGATCTCACCGTGATTTCTCAGGTACTGTTACTCTCAAAGGATGATCCTACTTGCACTTTGTCTAGAAAGCTCCCTTTCTAGACAAGTTTAATACCATCCCCTTTCAAACCATAACTGCGGCAGACTACCATTCCTCTTTGTACTCAAAAACATTTGTGGTGGTGAAAATCTCTTGTGTGCTTCAGAGCACTGATTGCAGTGATAGCAAACACTTACTGCTCATGTAATTAAACAGTACAAATCACTTCCTCATCTACTCAAGCTATGCATGTTACTGAATCGGCTCTTGCTTACTTCCTAGAACTGTTGTAGGCGTGTGAAGGGGCAAAACCTCAATGGCCGGCAATGGAGGGAAAGAGAACAAATCCCACTCTTCCTGCTCTAACACAACATTTTTCAGATTTACCAAAACACAGTTTTTAAAGGACACTGTTTGTTGGGTGGCCTCATCTGCTCCCCAGATGAAGTGGCACTCGAGTTACCTCGAGCAACCACTGCCAGGGAGAGCTGGGTTTCACCATGTGTGTTTTGCTCGGAAGACAAACCTGACAAGCCGGCAGACTGAGAGACAGGTTCTGTCAAGCAGAGTGTTTAACACAGGTTGATCTACCCCATGTAACGTTCACCAGCTGTTTAAGTGCTTCTCGTGACAGGCTGCTTTGTGAACCTGAAACAAAGGGTTTGGTAGATTGCTTTAAGCCTGTTCCTGACACGCAGGAGGGTGTCTACTGGCATGGAGTTGAGGCGAGGAAAAAAAGAAAGATGTTTGTGGTGGTGGAACAGGCCAGGCTGTGCAGGACTGACTAGTGAAAAAGGCTTTCCTGAAGCTCACGAGATGCTGTTATGACTTGGGCTGTGAAATCTTAACTTTTCTGGGAACTGATGGGATTCTTAATTCTTAACTCTCAGCTCACTGTGAGCTACTCAGAAACATCAAGGCGTATTCCAAACCAAGCACCAAAATTCAGCACCATTTTTTCAAATACTGCTCTTAGTGACTTCTATATAGTTCTCGCTTAAGTCAGTAGCAAAACTTTGTCAGCTCAGGACGCTTTGTTCAGTGCTGGGCTTCTGGACCTCGTGTGTTGTCCAACTCGCGCTGCTCCAAGGAGCATCAGCTTGAGCTTCAGCTGCTGCAGGTGAGCACAGCCACCCCACTTCCAGCGGAGATGCCCGTCAGCTCAGGCTCTGGGGCCAGCTTTGCAAAGATGTTTAGCAGCTTAAACAGGTTGATGGAGTTAATGGGAATTAGGCACCTAACCTACTTAGATGCTGCTATAAATGCTGCTAGGCATGTTTAGGTACCTAAATACCTTAGTAAATCTTTCCCCTTACTGCTTGCAATGATAGTGTACCAAAAATCAAATACTAATCAATAAAGCCTAACCTTTGTCCTCTGTAACCAGCTTTGCCTTCCCCCGGGGATTGTTTGCATGTAGTACTAAAAATACCAGCCAGCTCACAGGTTGTACCATCCAGGTTCTGTTCATCAGTTTTATGGGCTTGGTTACTTATTGCCTATTCTAGATGTTTTTTCCCCCAGACAGTGGCTGATGTTGCTGTGGATTTAATAGTTTGATATTTTCGTAAAACACTTTTAAAGTAAGCTATTTTACTACAAGATAATAGTATTGAATTCTCTTTCCACAAAGACGCAATGAGTTTTGTATCAGTCATCATTAACTCATATGGTTGGGCCAAAATCTTTTACAAATAGAATCTTATGTTTCCAAATACTAGGATGGGAAGTTGAGATCTAATAACCAATACTGATTTTGTCCCCATAGTACAGTGTCTGAGTCAAATCCAAACTAGTTAAAGCTCTTAATTTAAAAAAAACAAACCACCAAACAACTTTGTCCCTCTTGTTTCTAGTTATGTTTTGGGAGGTTAGCGTGTCCCTGAAGCTGTAAGGCCATGTTTGATCTGATGTATATGATAAGGATCTTTATTTATAACTTCCAGGATTAGCTCAGCTTAAATATGCATAGGGTTAACTACTGCCTAAGGATATTTTCTTGCATTAGAGCATATATGTTGTCTAGTTTCAGCTATTCACAGCATAACAGAAAAGATGATGACCTGCTTAGTAGTTACAATGGCACTCAAGACTCAGAATTTAGTCCAGCATCTTTTCCAAAGCATACGTAAGCTCTGTTCTTCCTGCAAGTTATGAAGGACACTGATGAATAGAGATACTGAACTGCAACTATACGGTGCCTTATAGTTCACTGGGGGCTGCAAACAAGGGAGTTTGCTGAAATGATCACTCGTCTTGACGAGAAAAAATCCAGTGTCTCAAGACAGTCATTATGGGGAATATTGTTTTGATTGCTAGGCCTCTTGACTAAAAGCAAACCAAGAACAATCAGTGATTTTGCTCTGGTAACTTTTTCTGGTAACTAATTGTGACTTTGGGTAAGTCACAATTTCACCCTGACCCCCAAAAGCCACACACCAATCAGAAGTGTCTTCATCTCTTTCTAAGTGCCCTGCTCTTTAGCTATTAAGCACTCAATATTTCCCTATGGCCCAATTATTATCATCATCAAGAACAATCCTTGCTCTTGTATGTGAAAAGAACTCGTTAAAACATATGATTAAACTGAAAAAAGAAATAAAATTATGTTTGTGGCCTAAAATAAAAATGTAACAATAATAGCACTGATATGGGAAAGTGAAAAGATCTTAGGAAAGGCAAAGCATCGAGGTTCCTTCTAATGTTTTCATTTTTACTCCAAAGGCTGGTAATGCCTCACCGTTCCTTTCCAACTCCAGAGCACTGAGCTCTCCAGGGACAGTGAAGCTTTCGGTCCCCAAGCAGCAGACTGAGCTGCATTTATTAATCTCCAGTCTGTGCCATTGGGGACCCCAACATTAGGTACTGTAATTAGTCACCATGGGGGTTACACGGTCCAAGTCAAAGACAACTGTATATAATTGATGTCATGGCAGGAGCAGAGGAGTCCATTAAGAAAGCTGCCTGTCACTCTCAGATCATATTATTTCTTCAAATTAAATACAGAAGTGTTGTAAATCATACAGAGGAACGGGAAATAGGACACCAACAGTGTTAAAGTATGGTTGCCTTGTTATTTGGTATTGGTATTGTTTTATTATTGTTTATAACATGGACTTGTTGGAGCGGCGCCGGAGGAGGCCCCAGCAATGACCCGAGGGCTGGAACCCCTCTGCTGGGAGGAAAGACTGGGAGAGCTGGGGCTGCTCAGCCTGGAGAAGAGAAGGCTGCGGGGAGACCTTACAGCAGCCTGCCAGTACTTGAAAGGGGCTTATAAGAAAGACAGGGACAGGCTTTTTAGCAGGGCCTGTTGCAATAGGACAAGGGGTAATGGCTTTAAACTAAAAGAGGGTAAACTTAGCCTAGCTATAAGGAAGAAACCTTTTACGATGAGGGTGGTGAAACACTGACACAGGTTGCCCAGAGAGGTGGTCGATGCCCCATCCCTGGAAACATTCAAGGTC
>Ga0065711_1029498_pt1 | contig 35960 bp, 27 predicted proteins | sample Hoacrofraction12_FD_59098 | JGI IMG/M metagenome (GOLD analysis project Ga0065711, IMG submission 59098) | Hoatzin crop microbial communities from Cojedes, Venezuela - Epithelial fraction 12 v2 (version 2) | ecosystem: Host-associated > Birds > Digestive system > Esophagus > Crop | place...
ATGTGAGATATATACATATATATATATATATATATATATATAAATAAATGAGTTTTTCTCTCATGTCTGTGATGACAACAAAAAAAACATCTGGAGGAAGTGGATCACGGTGACATAAACCAAGCAAGATCAAGAAGAGGATCAGGCCTTAATGTTATATTATATGAAATGGCTGTTCTCTTTGATCCTTTGCCTTTATTTTTTCTCCTTTGACAGCTTGGTTTGATGGTTTAAGACAACATTAGACACACATATAGGCTTGTTGCCTACCATCACTGGGAATCTCTTCACCCATTCCCAGTGCTCTCTTTATGCTGTCTTGTTCCTGAATAGCCAAACAACATACATGTGGAGAACAGTTTGCATTTCCCATGTGCACTGTAAGTTTCTCCAGGTGAGAAGTGCATGTACACTCATGACTCCTAAGGCTGATGCAGAGCAAGAGAGCATTCTTCAAAGGTGGACAGGAGTGCATACCTCAGAAGGAGATGTCTGAGAGTCTGGGAAGACAGCAGAGGCAAGGGGTTGTTTCTTACAAAAGAATTAAGTAGAAGTGCCAAAGGACCTATAATTGGAACAGCATCTTGAATGAAACCAGCAAGTTCAGTTCAAGCTCTGATAAAATCACAGGTAAATTTTGTGCAGCTTTAGACTACCTCACCACAAGCCCACTCTTAACCAGCTAGAAACCATGGCCTTAAAAGGAAACATCTTTGAAAACAGAAAAAAAAAATTGTAGGAGCAATTCAGCCCTAGGTTGAACAAAAAGGTGGATGAGATTTAGGGGTTTGTGGCGGTTACTTTGCTTCTGTGGGTTTTATTTTTCAAAAGGGAGGGTCTCTCTGCTGCTGGTGACTCAAGGAAAAGTCCCACTAGCTGACCTGTGAAGTGCATTGCCCTGAATCCTCAGGCAGCTTCCCTTTCAGGCCCACCTTCTCCAGCACTTCTGGGAAAGTGTTTGGTATTGACATGTCTCCAGGAGTGACCAGTCTTTAGAGGAAAACTGGCCCTTCCCCTCTCCCTTTAAAATGAGTATATTGAAAAGGGTAGTACTTGGCTCTAATGAGTGAAGAAACATCTTTTATTTCCCAACAAAAGATTTCTGGCTGGTCTTTAAAAACAGGGTCTCCTGAAGCCTTTCATGACTCTTTCAAACATAGTATGATAATGGAGAGTATTCATTCTCAAAGCTGCTTTGGCTGTCTCAGTCCAGTGGGCTAGAGTGTTTATCTCATCTGTATTAGATAAAAAATCTAAAACACAACTAAATGAATTCAGGCAAGAAGAGTGACAGCTTCTCAGTGCTGTAGCTGAGCTATTTTCAATGGCCCTTAGGTGATTTGGATCAATCAAAAGTTTAATTCACTGCCTGAATTTTTTTCTGTTTTGTTTTTTTTTATTTGTTGCCCTTCAGGGGACTATGAGAAGACAGTCCAGCAACGCAACAAAATTGTTATAACCAGTTTATTCATTCAGATTTATATATGTATGAATTGCTGCTTCTCGCACATGGAAGGAAATCAGCAGCAATGCCACTGAAGTCAGAGACACTGTGCCGCTTTGAAAGTGGCAATGGTGAGAGGAAAATGAGATGAGAGGACTAGAATCTTCGTTAGTAAATAGTGCTACACCTGGATGCCTGCCCACTGCAGGAGAACACAGATGTGAAAGAACAATCACCAGAACACAAGGGTCATAATGGGATTGTTCACTGACTCCTCTTTGGATGACACAGCTACAATGCTGTTGTGCTCACAGTTGTCAAAATGATTCCTGTCCAGCGAGCAGACGGAAAGGCCCCCCTCAATCAAGGTGCAGGCCATAGAGCGTAGGCTTTTAGTGCATTACCAATCCTGAGTCAGAGAGATTAGAGGTGAATTAAACTCTCCCAACACAGCATTGCAAAAAATTGTGGCTCTGCAGAAGAGAATGCCTTTTGCCAAAAAAAGTTTACAGCAATCAAATCTCATTGGTAGGTAGAAATCTGGACTTGGGCTATAATATTATGTTCCTGTTGCTAATGCTTTTTTTTGCTTTCCTTTTGCTCCAGAGGACAATGAGAACTCAAAGTCAGATGAGAAAGGAAACCAGTCAGAAAACAGTGAAGACCCTGAATCCGACAGGAAAAAGTCAGGAAATCAGTCGGATAATGAAATGAACTGTAATGATGATGGGAACAGCTCCAGCAACCAGGACAGCAGGGACAGTGATGACAGCTTTGAAAACTCAGACTTCGAGAATCAAAAGGCCCCTGAGGACAGTTTTGGCACTCTCGGCTCTATGCAGATCAAGGTGGAGCGCTATGTTGAGAGTGAGTCTGACTTGCGGTTGCAGAACTGTGAATCACTGACCTCGGACAGTGCCAAGGACTCAGACAGTGCAGGGGAAGTAAATGCCCAGTCTTCCAGCAAACATCAAAAGAGAAAGAAGAGGAGAAAAAAGCAAAAGGGAGGCAGCATGACCCGGAGAAGGTTGTCAAGCACCTCAAGTCCAAACGGACTTGACTCAGCTTTGGTGGACCAGCCCCAGCTGCTCTCGTCGCCAAACAGTGCCTCAGTGCTCAAAATTAAAACAGAAATCTCAGAACCTATCAATTTTGATAATGATAGCAGTATTTGGAATTACCCACCCAACAGGGAAATCTCAAGGAATGAATCACCCTACAGTATGACCAAGCCCCCCAGCTCCGAGCACTTCCCTTCCCCCCAAGCCAGCAGTAGTTTACATGTCTCCATTCCAGACTCCGTTCTCACTCCGCCAGGGACTGAAAATACTGCCAGCCGTAAAACTCAGTTCAGCACCTCATCCAGCTCGGCCTTGGCTCCTGTGTCCTCTGACCCTTTGTCACCCCCACTTTCGGCATCTCCCCGGGACAAACACCCAGGAGGTCCCACAACTTCCAACTCTTTGTTGTACACTGGGGACCTGGAAGCCCTTCAGAGGTTACAAGCAGGCAATGTGGTGCTTCCTTTGGTTCACAGGGTAACGGGAACCCTTGCTGCGACCAGCACTGCTGCTCAGAGGGTCTACACCACTGGCACTATTCGGTATGCTCCAGCTGAAGTTACTTTAGCCATGCAGGGCAACCTCCTCCCCAATACTCACGCTGTTAACTTTGTTGATGTTAACAGCCCCAGCTTTGGGCTGGATCCTAAAACACCGATGGAAATGCTCTACCACCACGTTCACCGACTCAATATGTCGGGACCGTTCGGAAGTGCTGTGAGCGGGGCCAGTCTGACCCAAATGCCTGCAGGGAATGTGTTCACAACTGCCGAAGGACTGTTTTCCACTCTTCCATTTCCTGTCTACAGCAATGGCATTCATGCTACACAGACTCTGGAACGGAAAGAGGATTGAATTATGACCACATACTGTGTTCAGTGTTATACTCTGAGGCATAGACTATGTTTTAATTTAGACCTTTAATTCTAGCACTTTGAATTTGAGCAGGTCAGCTTATTCTCTCAATATGATGGTCCCCATTTCATTCCCTTTCTCTTTAACTTGACTTATTCTTTAATGTAAAGATTTTTTTTTATTTTTGCCTTCAGAGAGTCGAAGTACCAGTTGCCTGCCATTTTGTCTTCTTCTAAGATGTGTGTTTTTTCCTTTGCATCTTTATTAAGATGCCTTTAATATGTGTATGCCTCTGCCATAGAATACTCAGTGTTGTGGTAAAGAGATTTTAAAGTGACAACCATTGGTTTTACTTCAAAATGATCTTGATATGATCAAGATTAAAAGAGACAAGCATAAACAATGTGCCCTGTTTGACTAAGTCAAATGAAAAGGGGTTTTTGTTCCTAATTCCTTTAAAAATAGGGGATAGTATTTTAGAATTTTATGCAGAGTTTAATTCTCTTTTTATGGTTAAAATTTTCTTACTTGCACATAAAATAATTTGGGTTCTTAAAAAGTTAATTTCTGGCCTGTGACTAGAATGTTAAAAAGTTGGACTAAATGTTAATTACTGAAACTTTAACTTAATTTCTAAAACCATGGTGCTATCATTTATTAATCTGTAATGTCTTCATACAATATGCAGCTTGTGGGCTGGGTTTTTTGGAAAGAATGTGTTCCGCACAGGTTTATAGTCGGGTGCTGCAGTCTCCTTGGTTAGTTAAGACAAAAGCCCTCATTAACATTTGATGCAGGACTTAAAATTTTTTACCTCCAAACTAACGAGCATAGCCTCACATCAAATTTAAATGGGTCAGGAAGCCTTTTTCAAAAAGTGCTTAAAAACAAAAAACTCAATTTAATTGACGCGAGGAGCAGTTTCTTAGGTGCATATTGTTTTGCTTTATTTTTTTTCTCAGTGTAACTGAGGCTAATTTTACAACGTCAAATAACACTTCGGAGTAAAAAATCAAAAACAGAAGAACTATTTAACATGTTTTGTTTTTCATTTAATATTATAGAGGGAAGGTTGTAAATTTCTTTTTGTTCTTTGATTTGGGTATTTTTTGTTGTTTTTTCCTTATTTCTAGTGTTGAAACCATTATGTTTTAAAACTAAAGAATGGGTTAATAAGCTTGAAATAGATAACTACAACTGAAAACTGCACATTAAGTAAAAGAAAGGAAATCTCCTATTTTGTCTTTGTTGCCAGAAATCACAGTGTAGTGTCAAACACTCCAAATGACTGTCAAATATAAATTCTTCTTCCACTCCATCTTTGGCAGCTGTTTGTTAAGGCATCTAATAACAGATGTGAGAACTGTAATGTGTACAATGTGTAAGTGTCCTTGGCTGTCAGTCCCATTGCAGTTTCAATGTGTGTTACTATATGCAGTATATACTAAGCTAATGTAGTTGTTTTGTCCTTTGTCTTCTCTGTGCTTTATCTCTAGTCCGGAGTGGTTAAGTCCCATTCCTGCAGTCCTAGTGAACCAGTGATTCTTGGGGGTTAGTGGTTTTTGTGTGGTGGCCTTCCTCTGTAATGTCACCTTATGCTGCTTCCACTGTCTGTATACCTTTTAATTTCTGCTGTTGCTTTGCTGTTGTGTATTCTCAGACCTCTCTCTCCTCCCCTCTCAACGCCTCTCCCCTCTCTCTTTCTCTCGCTCTCTCATTCTCTCTTCTTCACTCTCAGAGATAAAAGACTCTTAACTAGCTCAAGGTTGATGGAGCCATTTTTCCCACAGAGGAGTTCTGGGTGTTACTTACTCTTCCAGTGCACCCCACAATGCACTGCAGAGTAATGCTCAGATATATTAAGCAAATTGACGCCATGTAGCCTCAGTTGTTAACATTCCCAGAGTCCCTTGTGCTCGAACTGTAAGCGGAGGGTGCATTTCTTTGGTTTTCTCCCAGGTAGGCTGGCAGAGTAATACGTATAGCAATTACCAGTGAGATAGGAAGTGCTTTCAAAGGTAAACCAGCGTTGTTTGAAAAGGAAACTGAGCTTAGAATTGTCATGTATATTTGCTTGTGTGCAATGCTAATGTATTAACTCAGCTGTCCTTTGAATTTTTGATCACTCACTGCGGTCGAGTCAATTCCTGCAGAAGCTGTGAATTTGAGAAGTCCAAGCCACAGCGGAGCAATAGTGAGCAAGGAATTGGACACCACAAATTTAATTAATGAGCTTTTAAAGGTTCTATTGGAAGGATTTAAAAAAGGCAAGAAAGCTGATTGGGAAACTCAAAGTTTAATTTTGGAAGCTCTGCTCTAGCTATGGAACAATCAAAGGAGTGCACCTATCAGCTACAAAGAACAGCTAGACAGCTGTTGTTGTTTTGGGTTTTTTTTTATAAATGTTTCTGTGTTGTGTCAAAATGATTTCTGGTGATTTAAACTAACAGATAATCACAGCTGCTGTCTAAATCCATAGTGTTTAAAATTACAAAATGAAAAAAAAACTTCATTACCTGTGAAGACTGTGTCTGTGTTTTTAACTATTTCTTGTACAAATATATGAAATCTTTTATGAGGAGACTGGTGCCAAGTAGCTGAATAATGGGGAAAGGGATTCTGTTCGTATAAATCTTAGCAGTGTTACCAACTCTACAACATAAAAAAAAAATTAAAATGTTAAAAAGTGACAGCTATGGTACATTTATTTTGTGTTAAGCTAACCGAATCTAACTTCTTGAGTGCCTGGCTTATTTGAAACATTTTTTTCATTGATCATTGATAATGCTGCAAATCAGAAATGTACATACTTCATTTACAACAGGGTTCTTTTTATACTTTTGTAGATTCTCATACATGTCATACATGGTTGTCTTTATGTAACTTAATTTTTTTTCATCCCGCAGGTGCCATTTTCATAATAAACTTCTCTTGGATTTGTTACTATCTGGCATCATTTCTTTTACATATAACCATCCTGACTAATGACTGCTGGTAGTATTTGTTTGAGCAGGTATTATTTCAATTGTTTTGTTTAAAAAAAAAAACCAACAAAAAAATAACCAAAGATCAAAGAGGATAAAGCTAGATTTTATTAACGCTTACAAAATGAAGACAAGAAGCTGTCAAGATGTAGGTTAAGAATGCTAATCCAAATACTACAACAAACTTGCCACCATCCTAAATTCTCAGCTACCCCAACTCATTGTCATATTGAGCATTTTTATGCACATTATCAAAGCTGAATAATGGACCTGCAACATTAACCACTATGGAAAGTATGCATTTTTTCTTGATTAATGCACACTGGAAGAGGTCAGCTTTTGTACATTAATCATTTAAAATGCACTTTATATTTTCATTTTTGTGCTCTACAATGTTACAGTTAAACTCTTCAATCACATTCTATCCTACCTAGCCTGCTGATTCTTTTCAATGTGTACGTTCTTTCCCCAGACGGGCAACGTGCTAGTTGTTGGTGTCGTGTGGCTAGACTTTCTGCCTTACAAGCTGAGGACAGAAGCATTCACCAGTGTAGAAAAGACAAGGCAAAAGACCTTGACCTCATAACCGAAGGGGGGAAAAAAAGTCAAATACAGTTTGGATTATGCATTCACACACAGTGGTTGACCCTAAAGAGGTAACAGCCACCAGTGATTATGCCCGTTCTGAAGTTCTGAAAAGTTCTGAAAGAAAGCCCAGAGCAGGTGTGCTTGGTTTCTGCTGTGGAGAAGCAGGGAGAAGCTCTGCCACAGGATATGCCACACTGGGTACCCGTCACTGCGTGCCAGTGGTGGCTGCTGTGCGGGGGCTGCGTCGGGGCAGGGCTGGGGAGCAGGAGCCTTCCCACCCATCGCTTACACGGGCTCTGCCTGACTCCTTCATTCCCTGGTCTTCTTTATGGTGCCTCCCCCACCTGCAACAAAGAAAAACTGTCCAGGTTCCATATTTTCTTTTGGTTTTGATGGGTATGCAGTTTCTAAGAACACAAATTGGGGCATGTAAAATCAAGACGGTGCTGCCCATAGCCAGAATCTATAATCAAGTTATCTTTTCACCTCTATATGTAAAATATCAGGCTAGTCATTCTGGATAAGATTTTGGTTGCTGTACTAATGCCGAGTAAAACTGTCTACTCAGTTGCACCATTTTCAGCACACCTTTTTCGAGCAAAGGATACACTCAGCTGAAGTAAGAGCATGTGAGTCTGGCTTGCTGGGCTGATAAAAAAATGACAAAAAATGTATGCACAGTTATAGCTCAGTGAGCCAGCCCCATGGCTCAAAAGCCTGAAGTCTGGCTCTCTGAGTTTCCGAGCAGTTCAGGATTCCCACTTCCCAGGCTCCAAGCACTGACTTTGATATGCCTCCAACTTGCAGGGGGTAGAAAGGAGCAGAGGTTAGCAGTGCTGCTTTCAGCTCTGCTCGCGTGTTCCGGTTGGCAATGCATCTTGTTTATGAGGTAGCTAAGGGTACGGATGCCAATCGAGAGGAAGACAGAATTTAAATGGAGGTTGAAAGAATGGCCAGAATAAAGCTTATTGGAAGAATAACATGCTTGTTCCAAATAAATGTTCACCAACATTATAAAGCCACTAATTCCAAGAAGGGGCTTGAGGAGGGCATTTCTGAGTTGTTCTAAAGGCTTTTTAAATCTCAGCCATAGTACCTATACATTGCAGCAGAGCACGGAGTTGATGGTCAGAACGAATAAACTGCTCTAAGGCTCCCAGTTGGACGAGAAAGTTTGTGCATCAAAGAAAATGACGGGAAAGCTGTTTCATGAGGTGTTTTTATAGCAATGCTGTTGCATTGATTTAGCTCTGGGATATCAATTTCGTATATTATTTGTAGCAACTTTAAGAAACAAAACCAACTGCTTGAAAGGGTTGAATCCTTTGAAAAGGGTTCTTTGGGGTTGGCCTAGTTGCTATTTTTATAATGTTTGGAGGAAAAACTGTTTGCCATGCCGGAAGCTGGGCAAACTTTGTCAAGTCATTTCATCAAAGCACATTTTGTAAAGCAACTAATCTCGGTAACTGCCATCTCTGGAAAGTTTGTTCCTGAACCACTTGTTTTGTGAAATGGTATATGCAGGTACCTAAAAGCCACCTGAAGGGTGCAAGGTGAAAGGGGCTCTACCGAAGCATCATGACTGTGAAAAGTTACAGTGACAGACAAAGGTTTCAGGATTACTTAGATAACCAGCTCTGACAGCTTGCACTGGTGCTGTTGCAAGGTGGTCATGTCACTGGAGTAACTGTGATGCCCCTGACAGCACATTTATTGTTCTGATTCTAGGAACTGCATTAGCTTAAATGTGTCAGTGCTTTCAGAGCTATTTGCATAGTATCCTTCCTTCTTGCCACTGTAATTTCTTTATTTTCATTTTAGGGCTGGGGGAGGAGGGTGGAGAGGCTGGATGTGCATTGTCAATTAATTTAATGAACTGTCATCTATCCAGCAAGTTTACCGAGGAGCCCACAGAAATGTGAACAAATGGGATCTCATCAGAGCCACAGATGCTCAGGTAAGATCAAACCATTTACAAAATATGCACATGCATGCACACAGACACACAAATATGCTGCCTATGAAAGCCGGTTGGGCTTTCAGACTGGGCAGGGTAGTACCTGTGTACATACACATAATAAAGTTCCTTTCTTCTCCTCTTCCACCTATTCCTTCATCCTTTCATCAGAAAGATTGGGTACTGGAAGCTGTTTTCATAAAACATATCCAATCATATCAACACTTCTTTTCACCAAATCAAAGAGGATCTTTCCGAAGGCAATAGGACTCGAGATAAACCAAGGATGCAGAGTTCTGTTTTAATTGACCCAGATCAGGATGGGAATTCTCCACCACAGTTTTGTTCAGAATCCTGAATTCAGTAGGATAGAGTGGAAGAACAGCTTTTATTTCCATTAGCACCATGAGGTGGGTCTTTTGGCAAAACAAAAGCCCAGAGTAGTTCAGAATTGTTTCAAATAAATAACCACATTTCTGGAAGTATCCCACTCTAGAAGTAAAACCAGAGAGCTTCATGACTCAGGTCCAAAGCCATGCAAATGAAGTCAATAATTAGGAGTTTGATTACATTTGTAGAAAGTTAAAAATCTTTCCCATCTTGTAGGAATTGTGTAGACTAGATGCAATGCAGAAAATAAGGAATCTTTTAATAGACACCAACAGTACAATGAGTACCGACTTCATGCCGGGGAAAAAAGATCATCAGGACCCAATAAAGGCTTATGGGAAGTCAGTGGGAGAAGGTTTGCATTGCTTTGCAGATATAGGACTTTATTGCCCAGTACTTTGTCTCTAATTATGTTTCACTGACTCTAGAGACATGGAAAGTATTGAGATTACCTTTCCCATTACAAATTCTCCTGAAACAAAGGACCCCTGTCTTGTTTGTAATAAAAGAGAACATAATATTTTCTTGCAAAAAGGAGGGGAATCAGGTTTTCCTCTTGGTTTAAAAGCATTCTCAGATTTATAGCAGAAATGGCAGGAACAGGATGTGTTAACTGTATGACCCCAGCAGAATGAGTCTACACCCTTGATTGATTTAAAAGTTTATCTGTGTCCTCTGAATAGCCACAAAGGGTCAAGTCTTGGTCCTGCTGAAATCAATGAGAGCTTGACTACCGACTTTAATGGCTTCAGGAACAGGACCAAAGTTTTGAGCCAAATCTCATGAGCAAATAACAGCAGAGTCTATAGCATGAACTGCAGACAAACGAGTCAGGCTAATTGGTACAGTGCATCAAGTTTCCTTCCTAATACTGTACAGCACCACTCACACGCTAAGAGGGCAGCTCTTTCTTGTTTAATTCAAAAGTCTTTTCTAGTCTTCCTGAACTGCATGGTCTGAGCCTTCCAGAGATTCCTGTCTTTAAAACAGGTGGGGAGGGAGGCAGAGGCACAGGTAGGACTGGGAACAGACTGTCTTCTCACACGAATTCTGTGTGAGTGGGCTTGGCTGCCTCAGGCTTGAATATGAAAGGAGAGGGCTCTGAGGTGGAAACTCTGCTGGACTTTGAAGCTTGTATTTTCTTGAACTACCAGCAGTGCTACCTGATGGCAGCACCAGTATCACCAGTAGAGCTTTCCCACACCTCTTTGAATATCATCCAAGAGATGGGAAAATTCAGCACATCGTAAGGAGGCGAGTATCCACTGAAGCCAGCTTCCAATTGCTGTTCAATACAGTGAATCTCTGAGGCCTCTTAGCATCATTTGCAATCAGTTAAAATTTCATTTTTTTCTTCTAGGCAGTTCTCCGCTTTATTACAGCATGTAAGATAGTGTCTTTCAGGATAGGGACGAAAGCTGATTTCAGCTCAGGAAGTCCAGTCTCCTTAAATCATAGCAAGTGGAAAGAACTAGGTTTCTCCAAAGACTTACTCTGGGCTGAAAACACACCCCAAATGCTGTGATTCATCCCTATAGCGCAGACCCAGGGACCTTAGACTCTGCAGGGTAGGATCAGTTTCTGAGAACATGCCTCCCACTTACTGCTCATTGGCACTCTGAACAAGCTCTGGATTTTGGCTTCTTTCCCACTTAAAAGGTCCTTGCCGCTCTGCATACTTTCACCTCTACTGCAAGACCTGCAGCTGAGAGGCCTGGCTTGCTCCCCTTCAGTTCCTGGATAATTTTCTTCACAGAGTATTACCTGAAATTTCCGACTGCACATTGATGTGATCATTCGATTCCTATGAGGCTGTAGCCGCATGCCTGCATGTTTTCTGTATGGCATCATTTTTCCTCTTTTTTTCACCCCCTTTGTTTTTGGCTTTGCCCATCCTTTTAGCTTCACAGTGTCTTCAAACACAGACCCCCAGGGTGCATAGCACTTCCCCAGAGTGATCTATAACCATTACTGCCACTCCCTGCCCCTTGTTACCAAGCCAATTTTATATCCAATCAAGTATTTTACCATCAGTCCCATACTTGCTAACCTTATAAATTAATCTGTTATGTGGCACTGTATTGAGAGCCTTTTCAAGTCCAAGTAAATTATGTCTCCTTCTTCACCCCTGTCCGCTCTCATTGTCACTTCCTCAGAGAAATGGATGAAGATTGTTAAGCATGACCTCCCGTTTGTAAATCCATGCTGACTATCTCTAACCAATCTATATTAGATTGATATTAAATCAGGACACAGACTCAGAGGGGGCCTGCTACATAAATGCAACCTAAGGTTGCTTCGTGTGGAGATGAGAGAAGGGAATCACCAATACACTGAAGTTAACTGTACTAGGTCTGATGGTTTGCCAATAACTTATTAGTGGTTGGATCCCTCCCCGGTGTGGCAACCAGAACTCCCCAGAGAAAACAAAAGCTGTTATCTGCCTTTGCTGAGCATGTTTCTATTGCAGAAGTGAATGTAATCACTGAGGATGAGGAGAGAACTAGATTCTGCTTTTAGTCATCTATGATGAAGTCAGAATCACAAAGACATTGCAGAAACCACATTTTCAACAGAATGATGTCCCACAGCTTCCATAAAGAGCTCTGTCTGCCTTACCTCAGGCGCATATCAAAAGGCAGCATGGGCATGTGCTTCATCTGCAAGCACAGCCAGAGGATACCAAGAGAGTCCCCCCCCCCTTGGCCAGGGTGCTGGGAGCACAGGTGCTATGTCAACTGAAACCATTTCCCCAGTATCCCACTAAGACATTTGGGATCTTGCTTCCCCCAAAGCATGTGCCTGCTCTGAGTACTTGTCACTGCTGACTGATGCCAGAGAAGCAACTTTTTCCATGGAGCTCAACAACAGCGAGCGGTGGGCTCAGAGACTGCAAGGCACAGTGTAGGGAGCCATGCCACATCCCCTTGCTTGCCGACTGTGGTACAGTGACTGCAGCCTGCACAAGCAGGGTGAGGAAAGAGGCTTCCAGCAGTGAATCCTGGCAGCAAATATAAATTGGGTGTAGTTTGTAATTTTGGTCTAATTTAGGTCTAGTTTGCTAGCTTTTCTACCCCCATGACTAGACAGATCTCCCTTAGTGCTGTAAGCATAATTGAGTTCTTTTTTAGTTTGGGTGAAGAAAAAAGAAATGATCCCAACAGTCTGTCTTGAGCTTGTTTGACAACATATGCATCAAGTACACTGAGATCAGAGGAGGTCAAAGACATCCCTTGGGAAACTAACCTTTGGCCTCCTGCCTCAGCACACCAAAGGTGCACACGGGGAGCCTTCTAATCTACACCCTGCGGAGGCTTACTGCTTATATACTATATATCCATGTTTGGTTCCCTCGCGCCTTCAAACCAGCAATGAGGTAGTCCATGTATGGTGGGAAAGATGTTGTTCTGGAAGAGTTCAGCCCAGTCAGTGCTGTTGCAAGACACAGATATTCTGGCAAACATCCAGTGAAACAAAGGAAAGAGGCCCCCAAATCAGTCTGGCTTGCTTTCAAGGCCTTGACCCTGTAACCGCCAGTACCGACATGCTCAGAAAAATAGCTTGCAAAAAGAGTAGGTCAATACAAAGAAGCATAACTTGAAGACAAGAGTTATAAGCATATAAAGAAATAGTTGGAGCATGTCTTCCCTGTTTGGAAGAAAAGATTGCTCACATGCTTTATGATGAAAGAATTCTGAAGAGGGAGTAAAACTATCATGTATTTCTTAGGCAAATAAAAACACAGAAAAGCAAAAAAGCAAATCAAAGCAGTGTTCAAGGTGCTAGAGTTATCACACTGCTAGTACCTGCAGCTAAAACATGTAGTCTTGTCATTGGCATAAAGATACATCACAGCTATATAGAGTCCCACAGTCAAAGAAATATGGTTTCATATCAAGTGCATAATATAAAGTTATACATATAGTCCAAGTTACTAGCTATCTTTAAGGAATCAGCTATGGGATAGGCACATACCCTAGAAAGTTCCATCAGCCAGCAAGTTGTATACCGTGTCCTTCAAGCAGAAACTCTATAGATATTTTTCTGAACAAATCGGATCATGGTTGACGCATCAGATGATGTTAACCATCCCTTCTGATCGTAAGACCCCACTGAAACAGTGACCTTGCTGACACTAGTAAGAAATCTGCTCTGTAAGCATACAATTGGTAGAGTTAAGGATTAGACAAATTAAGAAGAATAAAAAATGAACAAAAAGTGTGAAACAAAACCAGTAGCAAAATTATTTGTCATGACTGCTTCTGCCTACTATTTCCAGCACATTTTGTGAGCAAATCGTGAAGTTTTGTGAAGGATCGAAAGTATCTTTTCATCATTATGTTGGCTCCACGTTCTCCTGCAGCAGGTGAGTTGTGCTTACAGGAGTCACAGGGCACTTCAGAGAAAGCATCCGCAGGAGCAGAGGGTGAGAACTGATGTCTGAGCTAGGAGATGTCGCTTAACTTCAGCATTAAGTGTCTGCAGGGCGTTTGCCTGCTCCACTTCTTTGGTTCATGACTTGACCATCTCCAGACAGCAAACCTGAGCTGGCTTCCTGTGATGAGCGGCAGGGTGGCACGGGGCATGGGGCAGGAGACTCCTGCGCAGGCCGGGCTCTCTGTCAGCTGTCACGCTCTGCACACTGTCCCTCCTGTACATCCCACCTGGCTGGTAGCAGCAGGGATGTGCTTTCTCTGGTGGGTATTGGCACAGCACAGAATATTGAAAGACACTTGGGGCCATCTGAATTAAAATCAAGTTGCTTAGAATATTAAAACTCATAAAAGCAGAAAGCACACTATAAAAACAATTTTCCCAATCCTCACAAATATTAACTTCACCAGTGGCTCAATATCAGAAAAACTATACAAAGACAAAAAATTCTTCCATTGCTTTAATGGCATGATGCTGAGGTGTCATCGTCTCAAATATACACCCCTTCAGCTTTGTGGTAGTGCAACAAGACGCAGACTTTGTCACCTAGCTATACATTTATTCCCGTTATTTAAATTCATCTTATGATACAGAGAAGAGGTATTTTTCGAACTAAATTAAGTCGCTACAATATCCTAGACACTTACTTCGACATGAACAGGAACACAAACCTTCCTTCCTCATAGATACTCTCCTTAACAGAGCCACTGCTACAGATGGAAAGATATTGCTGTGGAGTCCACGCATCACCCTTAAAAGTGGGAAATCCCAGATGCCTCCTTTGAAAGATTCTTCCTTCGGCTTAAAACCTTCTCCCCTGCTATTTTGGCCAGGTCGAACAGAAGAAAAAGTTGGAGAGAGTGAGAAGTAAATGGATCTAAGAAAACATTACTTCTAACAAGACAGAAATGCGTAAAGACAGTACTTAGTAGCGCTACTTAGTAATGATACTGCTACTGTTAGCAGTAGTAGTTGCCTTAGCATCAGTAGTTGTGGTGTTGTACTGTAGTAGTAAGAATACTGCATCTACTATCCCACAGTAATGATAGTACTGGAAATTAAATAGTCCAGCTGTTATCAAGATAAGTCTAGGGTACTGCTGGATTTTCCTGTGCTTATGAAAGTGTGCTTCACTGGGAACGTTTACGTCGAACTTCCTTGACCCTGTGCTTGCTTCTACCCTTTTTGGCCATTGATAGACTCATTTGTTCACTTGTGTACAAGATTACACACTGTCAGAGATTAGCAAAGTCAGCAATTTAGAGGGTTCATTTTGGAATATTATTTGTTTGTTGACCTTGTAATGCTATCATCTGATAACTGCATATGACACCAGCATTTAATACTCTATCTGGGCTGACAGATAAAATTCAAGGCACAAATCAGTAACTGTCCAAGGACTTGATCACGAAGACAGCCTGCCTTTTCACACCGTGCTTGAACTAATACTGCCTAAAGAAATCTGCATGAGCAATTAGGAGGGGTTCATCACAGTGGGTCACTGGCTCTTAAAATTATTCGCTTTATAATTTGCTACAGTGGTAACCTGGCAACCCTGTAAGGGGCATGCAAGAAGCATTCCTTTAGTTGTCTAAAAGGGCTGATAAATGCTGTGATGTTATACATAACAAATAACATTTTCTTTGATGATATGGGTGAGTTTGAGGGCCTGCAAGACAATCCTCTGCTCCATACTACAAGTTGTTACAGACCAGAGCTCAAAGAGTACCAAAATGCTGATCACTACCTCAACACGGTTTAATAATAATACTAATAATAATGAATTGGTACACAGGCTTATTCATAATTATTAGTTAGAAGTGAAATCTGATTAGATCTTCATACACATCCCATCTGTATACCTGACAGCCCTCTGCTGAGAAATAAAGGTGAGTGGCACGTGCTCAGTGAAGCTGACCCACACAGTGAAATTGTTTATGAGAAGTGACGATATATGATGAGAATACAAAACTTGATAATAGGTTTATTTATTGATTGCAAATAAAATTCATGAACTGTGAAGCTGAAAACTGCACCAGAGGGAACTGGTCCAAGAGGACATTAGGGAGAGCGAGAGAAAGAGAGAGAGGGAGCACACGTGTGTTTATGTGTGTGTATTACACATAAACTAAGTTACAGGTTGCCTAAGGGCTTCTGATTCCACAAGCAGAGCCTCTAAGGATTCGATCTGAAAGCTTTTAATGCTACTAAGGCTTTGTCAGTAAGATATTTGCATATTTTGCCTACAAACCCAAAACGCTGTATTAATTCATTTTTATTTACCTTTCTGCCGCTTCCAAAAGAAACCTCGCAGGAAGCCATTAATGACACAGCTTCATAAGAGATAATTTTCAGAGAGGCTTTGCAGGTAGTGACTGAAGGGGGGAAAAATGTGTGTCAAATTTAGGTTATTAACAACATAATCCTTAAACAGACAGTATCTCAAAAACTAATTCATCTTCAAATTTGACAGTAAAAACTGCATGAGCCTTCACTCCGTGTGCATGTGAATTCATATTGCATGTCTTTTTTTCTTCATGTTTACTAGAAAGGGAAGCAGGAGAGTTTTGACGCACCAGGCTGGAGGCTGGAAAACACAATTTCATCTCACACTATCGCACCTTCCATTCAAATTCAGGTCCCTTTCTTCACAGCCCACCAGCAAAACTGCCGGGCAAGAAGCTTTCTCCAATAGTCCATGTGCAAAGCCGTGGGGTAGCGCCAGGGCTCGTTTCCAAAGGCGGCTGCATGGGGAGGACAATTTGCGCAGGGTGGGCCGGTGGGGAGCTCTCTGGAGGACACCTCCCGGTCCCCAGCAATTGACAGCCCAAAGACTTTTCTCCCTTGGGGCACATTTGCTGTCTCTGGCATTGTACGTGGGAAATCCGGATTGCCACAACAACTCACCGCAAGCCAGGTCATGCTGGTATCTAAGATAGCCTCCAGGTTCCCCACATAAAATTGGACCTGATGTCCCTGACTTGTCCGTGACTCACAGCAGTAGGCATTTGGGATGAGACTGCTGTATTTTGTTATAACTTAAATAATACTTTTTGTTTAATTTAGTGCCAGGTTCTCAGCAGACAAACCTTTGGACAAACTGAATGAGAATCAATTGCTTTGAAATCCATGACCTCCTGCAAGAAAACAGGAGTTGCATTTAACACAATTTTAACAGCCTGATTGTTAATCACAGTGCACTGACATATAAAGTACCAAAACCTTTGTGTCTTCCCACACTGAGAGAAGTAAAATTGTTTTTTCTCATGTGAATTTATAATATTCAGTACAAGATTTTTTTAAAACTTTCCTGTTGCTGGAGGTGCATTTTTCCTCCCTCCACTCGGATCCTTTTAAGATATATAATTTATTAGAGGTTTCCTCTTCCTTCCTGTACTTGTCTACTCTGGATGCTCTATTTATAGTCTTTTTAATGTCAGGATTATCTCTGAGAAAAAAACACAGTCATATACATAGGCAATGTAAATGGGCCCTTTGCAACATATTTGTCCTTTAAACAAATAAACCATTTCTCCTACTTTATCTACAGACAAATTTGTCTACATTTAACCTGTGTTTAATCATTTTATCTGCATCTAATTTATTGCCATACAGTAACCCTTTTCTCCACACAAGCTGCATAGACCTGGTCTCCCCTTGCACCCCTTGCTGGGCTGGCACATACCTCGTGTCGCTGTGTACAGGCGAGTGACGTGTCCTGGTTACAACCCACCGGCGTCTCTCAGAGCCGAAACAAAGGTTGTACACGAGAATTATGCACAACAGCAGGCACCGGAGCCCTGCTGCCCCAGAGGCTGGGCAGAGGGTAGGAGAAGCAATACGTTCCTTACCAACCACCATCCTTCCACCGCCTCCTCGGCCAGAGCCGCTCCTTGAAGCCACTGAGATTTTGTGCAACTGTGTGGCTCCTTCGAAGAGGCAAGGGGGGAAAAATGCCACCTGGCCATGCCCTGGCCCCTCCATCCCCTGCTCCCCAGTTGCACCAAAGTGGGTCTGCATCCAGCCTTTGCTTCTGTTCAGAAAAAGACTTGACCCTTATCATCCTGGAGGAAGACAAAACACCTCTGTTCCTTGCAGAGCAGTTACTCCCAGGAGCAATCCCACAGAAATCAATGGCAGTCCTCCAGCGAGTCCCCACACCACAACACGAGTGTTTCAAAGCCCAACCCTGCTGCAGCGGACACGCCTGGAGTCCATGGCAAGGCCCCTTCTTCCTGCGATTGATGGGCAGCTGAAACATGCTTTGCTGAGAGCCCCAGCTTCCCCAGGCGCCCGCCAGCCCCGCGCAGGACGGGCACAGAGGCGCTGGGAGGCTGATGGGGAGGGCGAAGAACGGTGAGAGCAGCAATGACAAATGGCGAGCGGAAAGACCTCAGCTTCTGCTGCAGCATTACCTGTGGTTTAGGAAGGTTTTTCACAGCTCTGTACTGAAAGGCTACAGTGCATTGCAGTTATGTTTTGTTCTTTGCAGGTGCTGTTTTGTTTTCCTGGGGTTTTTCCACACAAACCAAGGAAAAGTTGCATCTGGAAAACTGCAAGGTCAGCTCGTGCTGGTAGCTATTGCTGGGGAAGCAGCCCTGTGACACCATTAACCAGGCCACTGCCACAGCTAATTAGCAGCAAACCCCAAAGACGTTTCTTAGATCATGACATAGAGACATAGCAGAGAAAGTAAGAAAAAGCTATTTCTGGGTAGGGGACTTCAAGCTGGGACATTTCCTAAAGCAATTAATACAGAGAAAGAAAAAATATGGAAAGCTCGAGAACGTATGAATGTCAGTCATTTCTTCCTCCAAATACAAGAGGCAGAGATGTCTTTGCAAACCAGCAGCAGCTCTGTGTGACCGCGTCCCTTCCTGCTGTGTGCTGTCCTGGGGACGTGGCAGGGGAAGGTGCCGCAGACGTGAAATTGGGTGTGTGGAAAGGGGGTTCTCCAATGCACACTTGTTCTCTGAGTGTGCGTGAGTAGTGTGCGGAAAGGTCTCTTTGGGCTGATGTTCATGCCCTGTAATTCTAATATGACAATCATTTTATAATCCTTTAGTATATTTTTAACTAATTTAAAGTTCAGGGCTGACAGTAGATTAGCCATATAGCTCATTTATGTAAATGCTTAAGCCTTTTCTAACATACCAAAAAAGAGGCGAGTTTAGGTATTTCAGCTTTAATGCACCATGATAATTTTTCCCCCCCCTCTCAAAAATGGCTGCGAAACAAATACACAAAGGGAAACGGTCAGGGCCAGAAACTGTTTCTCTTTGCTGCTCCTCATCGGGTCGTTACCCAGGTTTAATCCTTACTGGTAGACTCTCTTCTGGTCTACCATTTTGCTCACCAAAATGTACACACTCTGCTCAACCAAACATACCGGAGTTTTTTTGGTTTGGCTTTGGTCTGCTTTGTTTCTGGTTTTGTCAAAGAGATCTAGCACAGTATTCACTAGAGATTTGACACCTTCAGTGCAGGCACTATTAAGCCCGTAAGCGAAAGTAGAAACAACTGGAAAGATTCCTGGCCCTTGTAAAGTTTCAGTAAAAATAAGATGGTTCTAAATAGTTGTCAAATACCTTGTTTAAAACTGTTGGTGGACAGAGTTTTAGTTGAAGTCATAGAAAGTTGTCCAGTGACCCCTTTGTGTTTCATTTTAACACGGTTTTATGACATTTTCTGTTTACATTTCTATCTCTTCAGTAAGAGAATGAATTTAATAGAGAGGAAAAAAGTATATGTTCTTCTTACAAATGTAGGTGCAACAGATATCCAGATATATAACAGACATAACCATGTACAAACAACTGTGTCATAAAGATTTGGCCTCTTCCACCTGCGAAACCTCATCGGAAAAGAAAGAAAACTTAATTTTGCTCTAATAATTTCCAAAATAATTACTTCACCTGCTCGTAGGAGAGATGCTCCAGTCCCCTCATCATCCTCATAGCCCTCCGCTGGACTCTCTCCAGTAGCTCCTCATCTTTTTTGAAGTGGGGAGCCCAGAACTGGACAGAGTACTCCAGATGGGGTCTCACTAGGGCAGAGTAGAGGGGGAGGAGAACCTCCCTCGACCTACTGGCCACACTCCTCCTAATGCATCCCAGAATCCCATTGGCTTTCTTGGCAGCCAGGGCACACTGCTGGCTCATGGTCAACCTGTCGTCCACCAGCTCACCCAGGTCCCTCTCCGCAGAGCTGCTCTCCAGTAGGTCTGCCCCAAGCCTGTACTGGTGCATGGGGTTGTTCCTCCCCAGGTGCAGGACCCTGCACTTGCCCTTGTTGAACCTCATCAGGTTGCTCTCTGCCCAACTTTCCAGCCTGTCCAGGTCTTGCTGAATGGCAGCACAGCCTGCTGGTGTATCCACCACTCCTCCCAGTTTTGTGTCATCAGCAAATTTGCTGAGGGTACACTCTAACTCTTCATCCAGATCATTGATGAAGTTGAACAAGACTGGGCTGAGTACTGACCCCTGGGGGACACCACTAGTTACAGGCCTCCAACTAGACTCAGCGCCGCTGATGACAACCCTCTGAGCTCTGCCATTCAGCCAGTTCTCAGTCCACCTCAGTAAAAATAAGAAGTGGAAGAATCATATGCAAATGTGATATCTAAAGAGCAGTCATCATATTGGAAAAGAATTAGCTATTCATAAATTGTCAAGTTAAACTTACTCTGTATCATGGAGTAAAACATAAGCCATTTCAGGCCAGTTTCCCTGCTCCTGGTAAGACATATTTTAAATAGACTTGATATCCTAATTATAATCTTCCCCCCCGGTAACAATGCTAGGTGTTATTCAGGTTAACATCCCCCTTTACATTTCTTTTCTTTATCATGTGGAAAAAATAAAATTGAAATGTATTCACATTCACACTTGTAAGAGCTTTGGAAGATATGCAGCAAGATTTTTGGAGACCTTTTCTCCCATCAGGTTTCACTAACACATACATTTGCCAATTCCCTTCTAGTGGTTCCTTTCAGGAGATCAGCTGCATTAATTTAACTCCTCTGCTGTGATTTGTGGTTAACAGAGACTAAACCTGGGATAAAAGGAGTTTGGTGACTGCTTCTGCCTTTTGCCATCATTTGCTTGGTCTGAAGATAATGGTGGCAACACTGACAATGTTGGGAAAAAAAAAAAAGGGAAAAAAGAAATGAGGAGTACTTCAGGCTTTCACTCTAAGAAACAAAAGGCAATTATCCAAAGACAGAGGATGGAAAAGGCTGTTGAAAGCAAGCAGTGCCTGCTGAGAAAAGATGTCAGCTTTGAAAAAGAATCTTTTGGACCTAAATCTTTCCTGTTGAGCTCCTGTTCCAAGTGTTCAACTTACCGATGTGGCCAACCCAGCACGGTGCTGTACGAGGGCCCACCACGACTTTTGGTTCTCCAGGCTCCTGCACCACCCGCGCCTTTCCTTCCACCTGCCAGAGGAAAAGGACGGCCACGCTGCGCGGGAGGCAGAGGGGTACGAGACCTGCAGACCCTCCGCACCCTCGGCACGTGCTGGGATTTAAACGTGCACATCCAGAGCCAGGAGCTCGGGGTACACACACACACATGGGCATGTGCGTGAGTCTGTACCCCCCTCACTGTGCCAGCTGCTGCCTCGTGCCCCAAGCGGCTCTGGGGAGCCCTGTCCCCATGGGAGAGGCACCTCTCCAGAACAACTTTGTGTGCCTCGCATTATAAATGATAAAGGAGTGCCTGAGTCCTGTCTCCATAAAAATTATCTTTTTTTAATCTAGGCTTTCTAAATGACAGAGAAGCAAAGGGCATTATTCAGCTCCTGCACAGCAAAGAAAAATGTGGCTAAAGTACAGCATACTTTGACTGAAAAACAAAACACCTTAGCACACACGTCAGTTAAAACCCATATAAATTCACAAATGCTTTTTAAAGTGTCAAAGTCGCCCAGGAGGGGCTGTTCTGGAAATGTCAAGGGTGGGCTGAGGGGTTGCTCAGCCAGTGGCCAGGGAATGGGAGCCATGTGCCTCTGCGGGGCCATGTTCCCCTGTGGGACCACTCTCTGCTCACATGTGAGGTTGTGGAGGGAGGGACAACTAGACAGGAGACTACGTCAGAGACACTCTAAACAGTCCCATACACCCTGAAGACCCTTTGCACTTGTGTCTCCACTACCTGCAGCTCCAGAAGAAGCTGAAAGAGGCATGTAATATACCCCATGACTGCATGGAGAAGGGTGCTAGCATGATCATTTAACACCAAGGGAATTAAAAGGCATCACAAAAAGAAAAAGATAGCTAAACAAAGCAAAAAAAGAATCTTCTTATAAATACATCAGAGCATCTCAGATTCATTGCTGTGATCTATAAATTATGAGCCATTGCCTAACACAGCTTGTACCACTTGGTGGCAACACTTCCATGTTTGATTTATTGAACCTTTCTTGTAATCTTTCTTCTGATACTTGAAAGGACAAGCATAGGCCCTGATTTGTGCAATTAATTACTGCAGAGAATAAAAATAAAAGTTTTGAGTGGCTTTGCTACTATTTTCTATCCAGGATTCACACTAAATAATTTACAAGAGCGTGTTGCTTTAGGTCCTGAGACAGTTCTAACAAGAAACTTTCACATGCCAGAGACGTCACTGAGCAGCTTTGTACAGCAAGTTCATCTTCAATACTGGCAGAAAACAATTTCTTCCAGCGTGCAACCAGAACCATGAAAGCAAGCACTGACCAGGTGCTCTGGAAAGAGTAGAGGGCTACATCTGCGCAAGGTTCGCCATTGCTAGTGTGTTTTAAGCCTGCAGGGACATATCCATACAGCATTCAGACTGACAGTCCTGAGAGCTGCAATCTTTCACAGTGCCCAAACAACAGCCGTACCACGGTTCTTTCTTGCAACTTGTTTGATCTGCAAGACTCATTCTTCAAGAAGAGATCACTCGGTGTCTCTGCCTGCTCATTTCTGGGCCCCACCGCTAAACCTGACAGGTAATGTCATTAATGTCAATAATTCCCAGCATTGCAGGGTGTGCAAGAGAAAATTCATTTGCCAAAAGAGCCAGCAAACTCACCAGCACTGGGCCTGTGCAGTCTGTGGCAGCCAGTTCTGCCACATGTCACGACAGTAACATGCCACCCCAAGGCTATCCCAGTGCAGGCTAGCTCTGGGAACAGCCCAGGGGTGGTACTGAGAATGGGGATGCTCCTGGGTCTCTGTTCACGGCCATGAGCAGATTCTGGGTAGCAAAGCAGTTTACAGACAGCGCAGGTGAGGTCCATGTGCTCTCCAGCCCAGACCACCGTAGCCTCAGGCAACACAGGGACAATGCAAACGGCATCTGCATTTACCTGTTCCTCACCTCTCAGGAGACAGAACACAAATTTAACAGCCCAAAACCCTTGAGATGAGCAGCTGACACAGCAAATGGAGACACATTTGAGTCTTATGGCCACAGGGGAAAAGTCTCCTGGATACTCCCTTGCCCTTTGTGCCTGCTGCATGGGTTGATGCTGGTCAGGGTGCTGGCATGGGTGCTGTATATCTGGAGGGGCTGGCAGCAGGATCCATCCCCTCCAAAGTGCTGAGCCAGTTTGGAGAGGACGTGCCATCTGCAGAGGCTGGGGAAGCCCCCACCTCCTCCAAAATGGCCTCGTCTGCATCTTCTGGCCATGATTTGCTGACGAGGGGAATGAAAGGAAGCTGAGACTCCAACGATTTTCATGTGTTCCCTGGGCACAGTCACAGAGACTAAGCAAAGGAAATACACTAACAATAAGGGGGGAAATGTTTGGCTTATGATATTAACATATTTATAGCAGCAAGAGTACTATAGGTCCCAACTTTATATAAAATTTTGATGGACTGCCAGTTTTTAAAGTGAAAGAAAAGTTTGCAAGAACTACCCATGGTGTTTAATATTAATAATAAACACATCTAGGCTCAAGTACTGGTATTCCAAGTGCTTGAATTTACGATCACATTAGTTAACTCAAGTTCTTTCAGCTGTGTTGAAAGAATTAATGACTCAACTGAGAATTGACTTACAATATACTCAGAAATCGACATAGCTTTGCAAAGAGGAGAAAATGTTCAACGGAGGTAGCAAATGCAGACTTTCAGATGGACATATGCATGTTTTCTTTAATTGGGACACGAACTGGAGGAGGGAGCAGAGGTTCCTGCCTTCCAAACCCCATATGCTCCCAAAGGATAACTTCTGATACCCCACTGTGTATTTCTTCATCACTCCCTTTTTTCCCCCAGTATTATTTCCGTTTGTAACGAATGATTGAAGCTGACTTATAACTCAACATTTGCTAGAAAATGGAGAGCCCAACCAGCTGCACGGCTGCTCTGGATAGGAGGCAGTGCAGGATGTGCTCCCTACTCTAAATCTCTCAGCTCTACCTTGAGGCTAGACCCCAAGAGGCATCAGGCTCAGAACTGCAATTCCTGAATTTGAGATGGGCAAAATAGGAGGAGAAACCACAGCCTTAGGCACTAGATCAAAAGGTTTGGGCATCAAAGAACAGGATAAGTGTAACCTGAATGAACTATGGGACAGGGAGTAGGTAAAAAAGGAGCTACCACTACCTCACTGCTGTGGAAAATGTGGGTTCAGCAGTTTGCTGTGCGGGAAGACGAGAGGCATTGCTCAGCACAGAGCAGTGCCAGGCTGCAGGGTCCTCCTAGGGTACTTGCTCACCTTGCTGAGCTGCTGCATGGTACAGCATGGGTACCTACAAGTGTGTTGGGCCAGAAAGAAGAGGGCAGGGCAGGACAACCGCTCATGCAGTGTCAGGTTGAATTTCACTCCTCGGGAAGGGCAGTCCTGGCCTAGTCCCAAGCCAATCAGTGCTAGTTGTCCCCATAACCATTCACAGGTATAGCACAACCCCAAGCCTTTTCCTTTCCATGGACTATCTTGTCCACTTAGACTCCGAAGTCATGTTTACATTACCATGACACACAGGGATTGTCATCTGCTCTGGTCAGTCCCTACTCTGCTCCAAGGAAAAAACATTAATTCTGCCTGCATCATTCCTGGCACATGTTTCTCCAACCACATCTCTGGTAGTGGCATCTCCACAATCTCTTCAGGCACTCCAGCAGTTTAGTGTCCCAGCCAGAAGAAAACTCTTCCTGATAGCTAACTGGCAACTTCTTTGCTCCAATTTTATCCCATTATTTGTGTACTATCTGTCACAGGTATAGAGAACAAACTACTTCCTTGTTCTTTGCAGTAACCTTTCCTGCACTATTGTGCAGGACTTACTGTGGCTCTTATTGTGCTTTTACTTCCTCCTTCACCCCTCTCCCCACTCTCCTTATCCCTGGAAGAAACAACTCCAGGTCTTTTAGCCTGTCCTCACAGGTCATGCTTTCTAGGTCTCTGATCATACTCATTTCTTTCCAGTGGACTGCTAGTAGAACATTTTTTTCCACATCTTTCTTGAAGACAGTTGAGCCACAATATTCCAGTTCAGATAATTTTCCTCTTGAATCCATAAAAATGCATTTACTCACTCAGAAGTGGAACAGCTTCAATGGGTTAACCAGAAAGGTCACACTCCCTCACCACAAGGACACATGCTGTGTTGCCTAATACTCAGGATCTTCTCCTGGTGGGTGAATGAAGCCACCTTGGGTGGCCCCTTAGGCAAGCCTAGTGTCAGCCTTCAGCATCCTGCCTCTGTGCCAGAGCAGGGCATAGGAGCAGCTCCTTTCCTTCCTGCCATGGCCCACATGGGACCCGGGCCCAGAATAATCATGTCTGCTCAGCACTGTCAAGACTGAGGCAGCTCTTGACCAACTAGAAGGATATCTGCTGATGCTCTGGAAACTTTCTGAAAATAAAAGTAGGTGAGTGTGGTGGTAGGCAAGAGGTTGAGAAGCTCCAAACGTAGGTCTTTGGCATGCAGTGCAACTCTTGGGCACCCAGGGCCACGTGTATGCCAGTTAGCTATTCCAGTTTAATGAGCTGCTCAACTGACAGTGGCTCAGAGTCCTCCATCTCTTCAGCCCTGGGAGGGATTCACACCCCCAGCCCTGCATTCATGTGACTGCACCACAGCTCACAGCACCGGCTTGGATCCAGCCCTGTCATGTCCATGCATTGGGATTGCAGCACTATCCATTGGGATTGCAGCTAAAAATAAAGAAATCAACCTTTTGCAAATCAAGGAAAGATATTGCAGGTGAGGACCAACAGAGTAAGAGCTAAGTAGAAGGGGAAATAAAACATTTGAAGAAAGAGAAATCAAAACAACTTTCTGTATTGACACTTGTTTTTAAACTAAAGACATAATTATCCTGTTTCAAGCCTTGGCTGCAGATAAAAACATCTTGTTGGGAACTAATTAAAGAATTAGCCAGTATTTAGCTTCTCCCAGATAAAGGAGCATAAGCTTTGAAACAGAAGTGTTTGCAGTGAGCTTTTGAAAACTCTCTGAAGACAGCTGAGCTTAAGTTTGTTAAGCCTCTTCCTTCACCTATTAAATGTCTGCTCAGATGCCTTTTTTTTTTTTTTTTCCCCTTTCTTTTTTTCTTAAAGGAGAAGCCCCTGGTACCTCTTAACAACCGGCATTTTCTCCCTTGCTTGGAGCATGGGGTGAAGCACTAGCGTGCAGCACAGTGATGAACACGGGGCATCCCCTGAATAACTTGGGACTAGTGTCAAAGCTGGCATGAGGTACAGTGTTTAGTAAATAAAAAGCAACCCATTGTCACTGCATGCCCCAACATCATGCCAAGGTTGTGTTCTGACCAGACGTTTCCCAGGCACAGTCACCTTGCCTGGCCCGCCTGGGTCGGCACCGTGTCCCTGGCAGAGACACCCTCTGGGTGCTGTAGGGGATGCCCAGTCCCTTTCCAGAAGCTGACCAACTTCTTGGTCGTGTGCAGGGCAACTTTCATCTAAGTTTCCTTGCATACGACCTCTTTTTCCTTGCTGGCATACCTTTTACCAGTGAAAATTAAAACTTTGCTTATGTGGGTGAAGCTGCTAAATGTTTTGTAGCCCAGTTCGAGTTACTGGTACTTTTCTGACTAGCCTGCTGGGCAATCGGTGAACTTGACTGTATTCCCTATGCTGTATGTGCCAGAGAATGGTGGTACTTAAAACACATAGATCCACAAGGCGATCCTGAAATACCTCTGCCACTTGCCCCCTAACGTAACACCGTGGGAACCCTTCTTTTCGAAGTACTTAATTCAGGCATTGGATCTGCGCCTCTCGCGGTGCCTTGGCTGCCTGTGCCTTGGCAGGGCCCAGCAGCTGACATCTGACCGAGCCCCTGAGATCATCCGGGCTCCACCGCCCCGGCGGTCCTTCCTCTGGGGGAGACGGACCACCTGCCTGCAACCCGCAGGTGCCCTCAGCGCAGCCCCAGCTACGCACACAGGGTCCCACCAAACGCTTTGCCAGGCGTTTGAAACCGCAATGACATTGCCACTTTATCCCCTTTGTATACAGTATATAATCATTTTGTATAACTTTCTGCTCTCTGTATGGACTAGCCACCAAGAGGGAGTGCTTAAATGAACCGTGGAAGCTCTAATTCGCTCCTTGCTTTAAGAATCCATTTTCTCTCCCTGGCAGAAAAATGCGATTAAATCTTTTCTTACTTTTCTGGAAGTGTTTTCGATTCCAGTTCGAGAAGAAAACCAAGCCTTGATTAGTTTCTCTTTTCTTTCACATGGATACAACTCATATTGAAACATGAGGATATTTTCAACATGGAATGTGAGTTATTTTCTCTGTCTTTGGGGAAAAAAAATACCAGCAGTTTCTTCATTTTATTAGGGTATCAATAGTCACAGGGGACGAAGACAGGCATTCCCTGCGGGTGATCAGGAGCCTTTACAGTACTGCTATAGGGAAATACCAAGCCCCCCTGGGTGCTTTGCATGTGGTTAGAAACAGCATGATTGGCAAGCTGTTCAAGCCTGAGTTTTTGGCCAAATGTGAAGTGTCAGTGTCTTTTTCTTTCTCTTTTTCCTTTCAGATTAAAGATGGCAGTGTTATACAGTTTTCCTGGATTTCAAAATTTTTTACATTTGTTTTCAGGCTTCCACGCTGATGGTCCTTTCTTATCTCTGCCATTAGGTCTGGCCAACACCTTGGCCATAGGCTCAGGAGGCCCCCCAGACCCGGAAGGCTCAGAGGAGCTGAGGCTGCCGAAGCACATCCCGGGCCGTTCCCTTCGTCAGGACAGCGCACGGGGGGCTCATCCCCAACAGCCTAGCAGCCGGTGGTGAGGGTGGGCAGTGAGAGGTAGGTGGGCAAAGGCCCTGAGTCCCAGGTAACAGCATTAAGCTCTTTGGGAATAGGACTTCGGAGATGTATTTTTTGGAGCTGTCAATCAGGTCCATCACCGGTAGCCTCTGTAAAAGAGCCCGGGGCTGAGCTTTGCCCCGCAGAGGCATTTGATGAGAGATGAGATGCAGCTGAGTTAAATAAACCCAGCGATGGCCACAGTGTGATAACACCGATTCTGTTTCCCACTTTGCATTCTCCCGGCTGACATGCAGCAAGGCTGTGTTGCAAAACAGCTGGCAGAGGAGTGGACAGGAGAGCTGGGGGCTGCTCTGGTTTACCACAGCGCTGCGGACCAGCCTAAGCCTGCTCCCTGCTGAAAACAGCACTAGTAAGTTTTAGCTATATCATAACCAGACGAGGTACTTCTATGTTTTTCTAACTGCCTCTCCTTCAGTTTACTTAAGGAAAAAAAAAAAAAGACAACTTCAAAGACAGACCTTTCAGGAACAGTAAATATTTTAACTACAGATCCATTCCTATGTCAGTCCTGGCAAAGGGAATGAGTCCCTTCTGTGCACTGGAAAATGCAACATATCTTTTCTCCAGCAACAGTAGTGAGGGAAAGAGCCCGGGAGGTTAACCGAGCTGTAACAAAGGCTTGATGGTAAAATTACTGCTGTCTGAATTATTCCACTTTCAAAAGATGCTCTGCATGGTTTCATTTTGCAGTCCTTCTAGGAAAAAGAGCCGGTTTATATTACCAACATTTATTGGTAGCAAAGAAGCGACTTCCAGTTTTCTCAAATTAATCCCCCCTGGGAATCAGGCTTCCCTCTAGCTGCACAGGGAAACAAACCCACACTTACACACACACTCACATACAGATGCCTGCCGAGACCACCGGAGCCTTGGATACTTTTGATCTTCCCACCTTCCCCAGGTAGTGGCTGCTGAGTCCCTGTTACAGCACCACAGAGATGGAGCTGGTTTCTTGTACCAGTAGCAGAGCAAGTGAGCAAGAACAGTGACAGTAATGTCATCTTCCATAAAATTTAATAGCTCGACATCCTCTGCCAGGGAAGGGATGACCCAGCCTGAAGAGCAGGGGCTGCTGGCCTCTGGGCGGGCTCCCATGGTGGCATGTATTGGTGTCTCCTCGGGGATAACTGGGGCTGGGCTTCAAAAGCAGCTTTTCTCTGCCATGAACGCAGAGTTCGTCACTACAGCTGCCCTGGCCAGTGCAGCAGCCACGGCAGTGGTGGCAGCAGACCTGCAGGGACAGCCTTGCTCTGCAGAAAGGAAGCAAAAATAAAATAGGGACAAACCCTGCTGGTGGGACACGAGTGACAGACAGGGGTGGCCAGAAGAGACTGTGGTTCACACTGTGAGGGGTGGCACGTCTGGCTAGTCAGACGGATACCGTGAGGAGTCTTCTGTCTCACCCAGACTTCCATACAGCCCACCAGCACTGGCGATGATATCGCCGGGTCTGGGACCTGTCTGTGCTCGGAACACAGATCCCGCTCCTCCCGGCTCCAGCTGCAAGGGCTGATGTGGAAACAGTCCTTGCCAATTCCCGTATGTACCACCATCCCATACCTTTTTTTATTGCTTCCATGCACTGGAAGGATTTGAATCTTTAAGTCCTCACAAGATGCAGGCATTACAGCACCCAGTGCTGCAGTGCCCACAGATTGTACCCTCAGCTCCCAGAGCAGTTTCTTCCCTAAACACCCACACCTAAGAGACAGGCACTTCTGAATGCTACCACTAATGCTGAAGCTGGGGTGAAATGCCCCCTTTTTTGCACAATCCCAGCCCATTTTGCAGTTCTCAGACAGGTGCCACTCTGAAACTGAGCTTCGTTACTTCCCAGGGCAGGGTTTTTACTGCTGTGCTGCTGGCTCTTCCCTCACACAGCTCCCGTACCCGTGTAGAGTTCAGATCTGAAAGAGCAGCCTGGATGGAGGATGGCTCCGCTCCCTCTGCTCAGCGTCCTGACAGGAGCTGTGAATTCAATACCCTCTGCCAGGAGCAAAGGCAAAGCCTGCAGAGCATGGTCATCGCTCCATGTTGTAATCCCTAAATACGTAAATGCTTGGTCTCCCACACTCAGCTTTCTGCATCAGATGCCCCAGCTGATCCCTGGGCTCTTCCATACAGGCAGGAAAATGTACCTGGTCCTGCCTCAGCCGCTGCTCCCAGGGTGCTGGGCAAACCGCTGCCCTGTGGTCAGTTCTTGTGCTAGTCCGGGTCTGCTCTCACCCATCACAAGCCCTGTTAACAGAGAAGCATAACACCACCAGCTTGCCTAACCACCACCAGCAGCTCTATAGGGCAAAGGGGGCTTCAAATAGCTTTCACCACCTCTTCTGAGTAGTGCTGTGCCTTCTGAACAGCACTACTGTCCCTTTTCTGTCTGAACATGAGGAAGAACTTCTTCACTCTGAAGGTGACGGAGCACTGGAACAGGCTGCCCAGGGAGGTTGTGGAGTCTCCTTCTCTGGAGATATTCAAGACCCGCCTGGACAAGGTCCTCTGCAGCCTGCTGTAAGTGACCCTGCTTTGGCAGGAGGGTTGGACTAGATGACCCACAGAGGTCCCTTCCAACCCCTACCATTCTGTGATTCTGCTGCTTCTTTGCTAAACTGGATGATGATTTCTCAATTGAGAAATCTTCTGTGCTGCATACAGCATTATGGTGTTTGAAAGATCACACAGCAGCAACGCTTCATAGATCATGGGGCACAAGGGATCAGGAAAACGCTCTAAGTCCACAGTTCTGGGAGGTACTAAATAGTAACAGCTGTATAGGAAAGGCAAGGCTTGCAAGGGGAGACAGTATTTTTTATTAATAAGACTGACACAGCTGGGAAAAAAAGGGACACATTCAGGCACCCTTCTGTTTAAATGCACTGGCTCCACTGTTTGGAGATCTCTTTCCCCTTAAGTGCTCTAGTTTAAACCTCCGTTCTGATTTTGCTACTCTGAGGTGTTTTAGCATATGCAGTCAATATGTTCGAACTGAGAAAATGTCAAAATTAAAGGAACTAAAAACAGCCACATGTGATCTTCAGAGCTCCATTAGTTCGGACTAGAGGGTCTTTCTTTTCATGCTTCTCACCAGCCATCCATACAGGAGACATAAGAACCAGCCCGATTAACACCTTCCCAAAACCTCAGGACTAGGCATCCACACTCTGACTCCTCTCCTGCTAAATCAGCCTCCAGGGTGTTGGCCAAGATCTGGGACCACAAACTGCCTCTTCTCTGACCTCTAGCAGGAAGATTTATGCTGTGGGTGTCCAGTGAAAGAGCAGACCTGCACACGGGCACTGACTGGGTTTGCTACCACATGAGAATTGCTGTTTACTGAGGCTGGCCTGATGTAGTTTATTTAGCATCTCCAGCACTGTTTAAAATAAGCACATATGCAGATGAAATGATCCCCTTTCCCCAAGACATATTTAAAAAAAAATTTCTATCCAGAATTTGTGAAAGAGGATGGGAGATTTATGAACTCTCTGAAGTGGAAGTACTCCACAGAGACAAAATTATGTGGGAAAGGGGAATCAATTTTTACTAACCTCTCTTCCACTGTCATGCTACTTTGTAATTTTCAGTGCAACCTCTGATATCAGATGCACTCTCAAGAGTCATGGGAATTGTCAGTGCAAGTATATTTAGCCATATCCCTTTGGGTAGGTGGGGGAGGAAAGAGACCCCTAAATAGCTGTAAGATAACAATTACTGCAAGCATATTTGCTTAGAGAAAGTTTAGTCAGAGTTCAGAGAAAAGACAAGCCCTTGGCAGCTGGATGGCCACTGGCCAGCTGCTTCTTGAGCTGTCCCTACAAACCCTTACTCGGTGAGGAGCATGCTCAGAAGAGAAACCCCTCTGCTTTCCTTAGGTCTGCTCCACGTGCTCTAAGCACTCCTCGGTGTAAAAGAAAAGCTCAAAGAAGTGGCAAACTATCAAGAATTCTCTCTCCTCTTTAAAAAAAATTGAATCCAAGCCCTCCTTGATACAAAGTGTCTTTTACATGGGGGGGGGAGAATTCCCACTATTCACAATATTGCAAAAGAATCAAAAAAATTCACAGCACTTTAACAGACAAATGAAAGCCATGATATTTTCACTTAACTGAAATGTTAGTGGGAGTGGGGCGAAGCCTCCCCCCACAACTGCAGGAGAAAACTGTGGGACTTCGGCTGGAAAAGTAGCAAGGAGAGAATGTGAATGCTGTTAAAACTAAAACTTACCAGATGACAATGGAATTGTGAGAATGTTATCTGGTTCAACAGGAGTGTGAAAACAAATAGGCATTTCAAGAAGAGGGTCACTAGCAAGGTAAATAACTTCCAAACAGCAGGAAGTGACCAAGGAGACGTGCCAAGCTGATGGCAACAGAGCTCTCCTCAACAGCGGTGGCCACAGATTACAGGGTCACCGATGTGTGGTGCCACCACTCTTCATCCAGCTGTGTAGGACTGCACCCACCTGCCACAGCCCTGGCCACGGTAAGCCGCAAGATGGAAAAGATTTGCACAGGACAACGTTTAACATGACCCAGTGTTTATTGACTCCTGCCGCGGATCCTTTTTTAATAATAACAGGAACACAAAATGTGATGTATGGTAAAATACTACTAAGGATTTCTATATCAATCCGATGCAAAGTGCCAGCATTGTTGACCAGCATACAACCTGACAAGAGAAGATGTAGTCATAACTCACTCTCAGATATCTGCTGGGAAGTACAGCACAGTCAAAGTAGAACTAGTTATTTGCCTGCAAATAGAAACATTTTCTTCTACATGCAGGTGGTGTTAAGAGTCAGCTATTTTGCAACAACAAATACATATAATATATTCCAACATTTTAAAAAATGCAATAGAAAAGAACTAAAACTGTTCAGAGAGAGAAGGAAAAAAGAGTGGATCTTTTTAGACTCTACTTTGCAGAGGCCTTTCATCATAGAATCAGAAGTAAGCTAAAGAAAATAAGATTTATTAGAAGCTACTTTGCTCAAAAGGCCAGTGGTTACAGTTTTCAGAATAAAAAGTGCCTCTTGATTTTCAGTATTGTTTCCTGGCCTTTTTCCTCCCTGAACAACAAAAAACACCTGTTGGAAATTGTGGCTTGGGGGCTTTGCAGCTCTGCATATTTTTCCAATGCAATTGCATTTAGAAAGGCAACCATATTTCTTATAGACTCATGAAAAGCTTGCATGACATGCGCACGTGACATGTAACATCTTCACAGACATGAATGATGAAGGCACCTTACCTAAAGGTTGAAAAACCCAATAAAACTTTCAGAGGACGAAAAATTAAATGCCTTAGAGAAAACACTTTTTCACAACTGGGCAAGACAAGTGCTGTTTAGCCATAGATGTTTTAAACAGTTTGCCATGAAGACAAAACACAAGGAAAGAAAGGAGTCTCCTTGAAATGCCCTCTCTACTGCAGCAGCCTGCTTCCCCCATGGTTCTTCAGACAACTTCATTCTTGCAGAGCAGTTTGCCACAAGTCCAGAGACAGGCAAGAGAAATCTGCGCAGAAAACATCAAGCCTGTGGATTCCTATGTGACCAACAGCCCCCACAAACACCCCAATTAAGCTACAGCATCTTCAAGGAGATTATACCACTGATCTGGAAATGGGGTAAAGGTCTGGAACAGAGGACTGAGGAATTGGTTTCAAAATCCTCTGCCCTCTGATTTTTTGTACTTAATTATATATGTTAATAAAGAAAAAGACAATGCACTCTGCCACAGAATAACTGCTCTCTCCTCTACATAGATCAGGAAGATACTGGCTGAAAATGAAAATATGTACTTGATTTACAATAAATGCATCTACACTGCTCCATCCACCACACATATGCTGCTGACCACTGCTGAAACCAGGTGGTGGCAACAGTGGTAACTGAAGTACCTTTCTTTTTCAACCTCTATACAAAGCCTTTCCCCTTCCACCTCATTGTTCTCCCACTGTTCTAGACTCCAGTGAGATGTGTACTAACATCTTTCTAGTGCATTTTTTTTGAGGTTACAGTTTCTAAAGGCAAAGCAAGTCTTGTTCTGCTCTGTTTAAGCTGTCTTTCTCCCCTTTAAAATCATGCAGAAGTTTCAAATTTACATGCCATTATCAACTTTGCATAGCAATATAATAGGTTGGGTTCCTCCCCCTCCTTTTTAAATAATAATCTTGTTCCCCCCCCTTTTTTTAACACCTACCGTCTTTCAAAGGGTTACCTCTCACTCTCAGCCCTAGCTTTTTCTCCTCCCACATGAACATTGCAGAATGAGAAGTTCAAGCTAGTGTTACGTTTACTTCAAGTCTCTGTTGTGCTACTTAGCTACTTAGAAGCAACTGTAGAGGAATAATGTTTTTCCTGACATTAAAGGGCATTTATCAGATTATTTGTCTTTCTCTAGTCTTGAGTTATAAGAATATTTGTCACACAAGTTCCATCATACTCCTCTCTTAGGTGCAGAGTGGTCAGGCTGAACAAAGTCCAGCCCATAAGGCCATAGCCGGATCTCTGGGAGAAGTCGGCAAGAACGAGGGGTTTCTTAGCACTACTGTATTTACATTCAGAATTCAAGGACAGGCTGAAGGATGCCCAGCTTTTTTTTTTTTTTTTTAAGAGATAGGACTGCTTAAAAAAATACTCCATTTCTATGACCATTTTTTATGTCATGAAAGTTATTTCTTTTCTGTCCTATGCAGCTGTCACCCTTCTGTCACTGATGTTTAACAGTTGCCATTGCACATTACCTTTTCACTCCCAGCTCAAGCACGACAGAGCTGGCCCACAGACCCACCACTGGCACGACAGCCCGGCACGGCGTGGCAAACCAGCGTGGGGGCCAGTGGTTTAGACAGACCCCGTCACCACTGTGGGCAGGCGGCACGGGAAGATACTGGACACCGAAGAGGGCATCTATTCAGAGCATTAGTAGGGTCTGACATACACACTGACAACATGAGACGAAAATGAATGCAGGTGAGTGTATTAGGTTGAGAACAATTAGTGTGAGTGATAAATACATCCACCGCCAGCCCCCAGCTTCATTAAGAGTTATTCTGAACTGCATAGTAAGGGCTGGTTGCAGAAGCTTAGGCAGATTGAAGATAGCTCACCAGTTACTCATTGAGTCTAATAAGTTTGAAAAAAATAATGGAGAAAAGAATACGTGCTTTGCCCTTTGAACAACTCTGATCTCATGGCTTGGGCACAACAGAAGTAGTTACCTTGCATAACAGATCAACTGAAACAGAATCGCTGTTTCATTCAAATTACATACGCATGCAAAGTTAAACAAGTGTGTTAACTAAGGATAAGCAGCACAGAAATCAAGTCTAAGTTACTCATTGTTTATCATACATTTGTCAGACTGCCAGACATATCTTTTCCTCTCAGATTCATATCTATGTCATACAACACATAGTAGATGGAGAAGTCATGAAAATAACACTTAACTCTACGTATCATTAGCCATTAGTGCCAATGCGTTATGTGCCTTCAGCCTTCCAAGTTTACCAAACTTTTGGGAGAAAACAGCTACTTTACCAAACCACAAAAACAGAAAACGTACAACCCATCCCGCTCAGAACAGAAAGGAAATGGTTTTACAGAGTTGTGGACAGACACATAACTACTTTCCCCTCAGTCCCGGGACAGAAAGGGCAGTGCAACTGCATAGCTAGAGCTTGACTCTTGAAAAGCAAACAAAATCCAGGCAATGCAATGACTGTGTAGACAAAAATCTGTTTGGAAAGTCATGCTGTCAAACAGTTGAGCCAATGTTCCGCGTAGCAAAGTGATGAACAGTACATCGACAGGCCCATGTGGGACAGACCATAAGATGACACTCTACAAAAATACAGTTTAACTTCACATTTCCATTATCTCTCCTTGCCCCTTAGGAGTCTGTCACAGATTCTAAACTTGTAAAGCTCATTCCCACTGAGCTAGATTTCCCCCCCCCCC
>Ga0065711_1029499_pt1 | contig 35951 bp, 16 predicted proteins | sample Hoacrofraction12_FD_59098 | JGI IMG/M metagenome (GOLD analysis project Ga0065711, IMG submission 59098) | Hoatzin crop microbial communities from Cojedes, Venezuela - Epithelial fraction 12 v2 (version 2) | ecosystem: Host-associated > Birds > Digestive system > Esophagus > Crop | place...
GTCCAGGCGGGTCTGGAATATCTCCAGAGAAGGAGACTCCACAACCTCCCTGGGCAGCCTGGGCCAGGGCTCTGTCACCCTCAGAGGGAAGAAGTTCTTCCTCATGTTCAGACGGAGCTTCCTCGGCTTCAGTTTGTGCCCGTTGCCCCTTGTCCTGTCGCTGGGCACCACTGGAAAGAGTCTGGCCCCGTCCTCCTGACACTCACCCTGCAGATATTTGTAAGTATATATTAGGTCCCCTCTCAGCCTTCTCTTCTCCAGGCTGAAGAAGCCCAGCTCCCTCCGCCTCTCCTTGTAGGAGAGATGCTCCAGTCCCCTCACCATCCTCATAGCCCTCCGCTGGACTCTCTCCAGTAGCTCCTCATCTTTCTTGAAAAATTATAATAATTTAAAAATCTCCTGGCAGAAGGGGAAACAGTGCTCAAGTACCTCCCTAACTCCAGCTTTGGCTTCTTCGGTGTTCGCACCACCACTGCTTCCCCCTCCTTGCTGCTGTCGGCTGATGGTTTGTGGCAGAGCGATGTAGTCCAGCATGGTAAGGACAGTCCCGGGGAGTGACGCGCTGCTCCTGGGCAGGCTCAAGCCTCCCTCCCCCCACGGAGGTGAGGAAGCCCTTCCTTCCCCGAGACAGAACCAGGTGCCAGATGCTGTGATCTATCAGCTCAGTAATGGGGACTTAATGATTCATGAGAGTTCTCCTGGACACGCAAACAGGCTTTTCACAGGAGATTAGCACGGAGAGCCTCCGAGCGGTCTGGCGGCCGTCAGGTGAGGAGGACGTAACCGCTGTACCCCAGCGAGTCCTTCCTGCAACCCCAGGACAGGCCACCGCGGCATCAGTCCACCGAGCTGCAAAGAAAGCTAATTACCCTGGGAACAGAAATGTTTGCAGTGCAAAACCGAACTGGTTTCCATCTTCCTTTATGGTAAGGCATGTCTGCCCATTTGTCATAAGGATTTTTTTCAGCAATCTTATCCCAAAACATTTCCTACTTCTCAGTGGTGTTGCAGTAAAAATAATTTCATGTCTATTCATTTTTTTGCAGTAGAATTACGTATATCGATACGAGACTTTCACGAACGAATTGTTGAGCAGCTTTGCGCTTTGTGGGTTCTGCAGTGGAGCTTGAGGAAAGCATGGAGAAGACATTGTCAGCGCATCCATGTACTGAGCCTCTGAGCCCACCCTGGCTCACTCCACCTGGAGATGCTCTTCAAGACCTTTAGCTTAGCTGAAGTATGGTTATTTGCCAAGCAACTTATCAGTCCACCTGCTTTGTAGCAGTCTGCGGCTATAAAAATCCTCGCCAGGCTGCAGCTTGTGTTATGAACAAGGACAACCATGAGTAAGAATAAAAAGAAAATAAACTGCTGCTTCTAAAAGTAGGCAAATTCAGATTTCCAGTGGTTTTGTGGAGGCGGCAAATGCAGGCAGAGCTGCTGGCCCTTTCTCTTATCTCTTGGGAGCTGCAGTGAGTCAGTGCCCACAGCTGTGACCCTCGCCTGTCTGCTCCGTTCGGGCACACCTGTCAGGCTCCTGCCGTACCTGCCTGCGGGCCACTGACGGGCTGCTGTGTCCTCGGGGCTCTGGCCGTGGGCTTCACATCGAATAAACTCCTCTGCCACTGCCATGTTACACAGGGGTTGGTAGTCATTTAGGGTGAATTTCAGCCATAGGAAACAAAAAAAGTGAAGAAAACATAGGACATCTATGCTCCAAGTGAGCCTGCTCATGTGACAAATCCCTGCTGAGGACCTGGCCTTGGGGATGGAAGAAAAATCCAGGGGGAAATGGGTTTTCTCCGCAGGCTTGAGAATATTTTGCTCTGTGCCTTACTGTTTTTCTTGCCTTTAGGTCCTTTCAGCTGTAACAGACCTAACAGATAGGTTGCTAATATACTATGATGTGTCACTCCAGTCTGAGCAGGTGAGAAAGAAAATGAGTTGGAGTTCATTTTTACACAGAATAATTTTATATGCAGATAGGTACATATATATACACACATGCATATGTGCGTATAGTTACAGCAGATGTTCTTTCGAAGCAACAGCTCCGACGTAACACTCCAAATGTATTGCGTTTAACACCCCACGGCGGAGGACCCCCGGCTTTGTGGGCGCTGGGCTGTGCCTTGGGCAGTGCCTGCTGGCTGTGCTCTGCCGCAGGTTGACGTGCCGCTCTTTCATACGTGGAATCTGCTGGCTAGCTGCTTGAAGAAAAAGAGGTTGATCCAGATGTAGTGTAGATGATTTGCATGCACTGATAATATGATAGGAGGTTTGATCTCAACCCCTTTTCTTTACCACTAGCAAAAATTCCTGCAGCTGTTTCCTAAACTGCTTTCTCTTCTCTCCCATCTTTGTTTTCCTCTGCTTCTGACCCTGTGAAGGCTATGGGTGTTGAGCGTACCACCTCCTGGCCTCTGGGACTTGTGCATTTTGTAAGCAGCAGGTGAAAATCTCTGATTAAATATGCACTTTATCAGAATTTCGTAGTGAGCAGTGTCACACAGATGCAGGGGTTGGGGCAGAGCGTGAGGGATGGAGGTCAACCAAGTGAAAGAGAATAAATTCTAGCATGTCTTCCCCACACACAGCCATAGGTATCTCTAATATCTGGACATCCATGAAAAGGCTGATGGAAGTCATCCTGCTCTTTTTCCCTTGTTGGTAGCTAGCAATGCTTTCAAACGCCCGGATTCGCCAGCCAGCCAGACAGGAACTAATTAGCCGTCATGTTTTTCCCAGGTGTGTACAGTATTGTTTTAATTCTCCAACCCAGAACTAAACAAACTTTCAGTTCCTTCTTAGTTAATATTTACCCGTGAAAGTAAGGATGTGATTATTTCACTGGCTGTCTTGTAATTTATTTTATTTATATATTGTTTTATTTTCTCTTCCTGACAACCAATTGCAAAATCCTGAGGCTGGAAGACAAATGAAATATCGTATCGAACTATAGCTCATATTCATCTGGATTTCTGCTTGAGGACATTCGCACCAGGAACTGTATTTTTATCCAAAACAATCTCTCTCTGCTAACAGCTAAATTTGTTTTAGAATTCACCAAATAAATCAATAATTAGAGTTGTTTCAAAATTTGAGAGAACTTTCAGAATTGGGTTCAGCTGGGAGAGGTTTAATTGTCACCAGTAGCTGGTTGGGCTGACCCAAACAGCCAATCAAAGGGGATGTTCTATGCCTTCTGCTGTCAGGCTCAATATTTAAGTGGGGAGCTGGCTCGGGGAAGGGGATTTTGCTGCTCAGGAATCAGCTGACCATTGGGTGGTGAGAACATTGCATCTATATATTCTTTTTATTGATATTTATGGTTGTTATTTTCTCCACCCTTTGTGGTTCTGCTAAACTGTTTTCATCGCAACCCACAAGTTTTGTATTTTCCTTCTGATTCTGCTCCCCATCCCACCAGGGAGGGGGCAGGAGTGAGAGAGCAACGGTGTGGTTTTGTTTTGCCAGCTGAGGCTAAACCAGAACATGTGTAAAAACCGCTAGAAATGTTTCTAAAGGTCATGGATTTTGTAAGGGTGAGATATTTTGTCAGTGGCTTTAACAGTTCCTTGTTTCAGAATTAATACAGGATATTTTTATTTGGTGTGAAATGAAAAAAGAGTCCAGAGAAGGTTTTAGCAATGCAAATAAGGTAATTTTACATTATATTTCTGGAAAGTCTTAATTTCATGTACTGTCACTTGGTAAGCGTTTGAATGGGTTAGGCAGCTGAGGGTAAGGCTTGGTATGGGCATCCCACGTGGTTAAGGCTCTGCAAACACCGAGCTGCAGTGATGGCTGTGGAAGGAGGAGCAACATCTTAAACCTTTTTCTGAGCTGCTTTTGCAGACCCTTGACCTGGAGATGAGGGTAGCTCACCCATGTGGACTGCTGCTGCTGTTGCAGTGAAGGTGTTAATTGAAGGCAGGTTTAGCTCTAAAATGGATGTCTGCAAGCTTGCAAGTTAAGCCTGGTCCTGCCCCACCCTACAGAGGTGAAATCAAGCAACATTTCTTCAGGTGCTGGTTGCTTGCAGGGGCCTCTTCCCAGCTGAGAACAGATCCTCCCATTTCTAAGCCAACATTGGCTGTCAGCTGGGTGGCATTTGGCTGCAGAAAGGGGGTGGTTCCAGGGGGGAACTGGAAATGATCCTGGTTGGCAAAGAAGCCCTTGTGTTCCCCTGCGTGATGGTGAGTCGTTTGCCGTTACTGTTGAGGATGGAGCAGGAGTGCAGAAGGGCCAGACGCGTGTCGGGTTTGGGGCTGCGTCCTGTGTCTCGTGAGCTGAGGGCTACTGCTTTGCTGCTGAGCTGAGCCCAAACAACTCCCCTCTTTCGGGCTGCGTGGGGTGACTGGTGCGAGTGCAAGTGCTGCCCATGCCATGTGTAAAACACTGCTTGGGTTACTCCATCAGCGTGGACACAAAATCTACCTAGCGGCTCGATAGTCCAACGTTTTTTCACTGTTTCTCCTTTGTAAGCTCTGTCAGACCCTGTGTTTTCTGCAAGGCTTAGATTTTGCTCCTTTTCCTCTTAAAGAAAATAATTCAGCCATGCTGTGTTAGCTGCCTGACAACCAGTCCAGTCGATCCTTCCAGAAGTGTTCAGCTGTCCTCTGCATGTTGTTGCCTAAATCAGAATGACAGGGAAGATAAGACAGACCCAGTAATACAGGGTGGGAGAAAACACATCACTGTGAAGGCTTTTCATTCTAGTAGGTGAAGTATTTAAATGTAAATGTCATTTTTGTGAGTATTTTGAAGAAATTTGTTTATCTATTACACTGCTTGGCACCCACAATAAATGAGGTAAATAAATACAGAGCACGCACTGTGTTGGATAAGAGGTTAATTTTCCTGTGCTTGAAAAATCTCATAGTGAAGACAGAGTGCTTTTCTAAAGTAATTTATGCTTAGGGGAAAAAAGGTAAAAGGCATGAAAAGCAGTAGAGTTTTCCACCGATTGCTTGCTAGTAAGTAGATCAAGCAAATTACAAAGGCAGCTGGAGGTGACTTTAGACATAAGTCAAAAAAAGCACGCTATAAGGAATGGAAGAATATAGTAGGCGTTTGTCGGATAAATATATGCATGAAAGACTCCCTTTTTAAGTGAAATAATTCAACCCTGTTGTTAAGCTTCATGGGGAGAATAAATATATTCTCCCATTTGCAGAATTTCCAGTTAAATCAGTACCTTGCTGGCAAACTGGGTACTTCTATCCGTGTTGGTTTTACTGCTGTTGCACGAAGATTGCCCATTGTGCTGATGGCTTTGGAGTCGGTTGTCATCCTGCTGTCAGCTGGAGAGCAATCGAAGGGGAAAACGAGGAAAAAAATGGTACGCCACGCAGGCAGAGAAAAAAACTAAGCCATGGGATGAAAAGCAACCCATAGACTTCCCAGGAATTTTGTGTAAAGGAAAGAAGACTGTGTGGCTGTATTTGACTTTACTGCTCTGCTGTCTTGCTATTATGCCATGAAAATAGTTTAATTAAAACACTTACAGCACTCCAGATGGAACATGGCTTTAAAGCAGGTGTATGCAGTGTGAAGCCTAGAGTGTGAAACCTCCAGAGCTCTATTTCCCTCTTCAAGAGACAAAAGAGGGTCCACTGGGTTTGGTGCAGAATGAAATCTCAGAGTTTTCTCAGAAGTATGTTTAAATATTGGCAGCCGCCCCATGTTTTTCTGTTTTTTGGCCAGTGGCAGCTATGCGGAAGGCTGTTCTGACTCTAGAAAAATACCATTAAATAAAGTTGTTAGAAGATTTCTTCAACTTCAACTCCTTTCCCTTGATAAAATCATAGGGTGGATTTATGGGATGTTTTCCGTGCTGCTAATTGGGGTTAAGCTTCGTGTTCAGAAAAGCTTTAGCACAAATATCTATAGAAAACTCAGCCCGCAATAGTTATAGTTCTTAGTCAGTGATTTGGTATTCTGAAGTACTGGCTTATCAACCTCTCAAAATCCTGAAATTATTTCATTTACTTGTATAAAAAAGTATCTTTTAAATGCTTAAAATGTCTTGGCCACAATGAAATCATTTGACAGTGAGTTTCATAGACAATTTTTAACCAGATACTCTCTCCATTCTCTTCTTTTTTTTTTTTTGTCAAAGTATTGATCATCAGCTTGTGTTTGTGATGTGAAAGAGCAAGAAGTGATAGACTTGTGCTTTGATTTGCTTAACTTTATTAATTTCCATTCTACATGAAAAGATTTATTTTTCTCCATCTGGGAATATACTGAAGCTGCAGGTCAGGCCTGCCCTCCCCTGTTCAGGGAAACTGAAGCACGCAGTGATGGAGATGCCCCATGGCTGGCTGGCAGCAGAGCGCACGTTACGCTATGGTTAGCGTTCTCCACCCTGTTACCTATGAGTTCTAAATGTTTGACTCTCTCTTCTGACATTACCTTGAAAGGTCGGTCTTTTTGCCAATGTATTTTATTCATATGCTTTTATTTTATGGGTGAGTGCTCCTGTTGGCTGTTTATCTATGAACTAGACTGCATGTAAATCAATTTTACCCAACCCCGCCCATATCGCAGTGTCACGGTATAGAAGTGCAAGACGTGTGATCGAGGCATCAAGAGTATCCAAAACTTCAAGACAGTATAGTAAAAATCTCTGAACTGCCAGTAATTTGTGCTTAAAATGTGAACATTATATACTCACTTCTAACTTTAAACCTGAGAAATTTCAGCTCAATGGAAGTGGAAAAGGGACTAGAAAAGCCCGTGGGGTTTTATTACGGAATTTTGCACACACCGTGTTCAAACGCCCTTCCAAGGGCTGAGTACAGCTGGAGCTGGGGCCGGCAGAAGAGGCCGAGGGCCTGTCTTCAGTAATCGGTCTGCAAAGACGTGGCAAAGGAGCAAATTGTTTGGTTTGGGGCGTGCAAAGCTGTAGTATCCTGAGATGTAGATGTCTGGAGGCGTTGGGAAAGCTGCTGCATCGAGGCTGGGAAGGGCTGTTTGTATTTTTATGCATTTTACCAAAAATCTGTCAGGTTCCCATCTCAGTTTTTCACCTGCCCTGTTGACCCTGGTCCGAGCAGCATTCTGCTGGGCAGTGCCCCACCGCAAACCAGTCTCGCAGGCAATGTCTACTGGTTTCTGGGCGCCATCTCTTGGTCACTGGAGATAGATCACAGCTTCAGTGGGGCTTGGGAAGCCCTCGTGCTCGGCATGCTCTATTCATTCAACACTGGGCTTTCAGGAAAATGATATTAAAACAGCTGTAATGCCTATGAGAACCTTACCTTCTTCACGATTTGGTTAAAAGCAGAGCAATATTACAACCGTGGTCTTCTATGAGGTCATCTCCTGTGAAGACTGGCAGCAAAACATGCAGGTGTTAGCGAAAGGTGGATCCTGGTTGTACGATTTCAATGCATTTTCCATATCTGGCTCCTTTTCTTCTCTATACCGTACTGAGGTCTAGGGTGTGTGGTCAGGTCTCCTCCATTTGGTCTTGAACGTGCGGCTGGTGGATGCTCTGTGCCCTGGAGTTCTGTTTGTTGGTGGGGACAGCCATGAAAGTGAGGGGCAGCAGCTCATTTGAAGCATTCCTCTGGCATCATAGGGAAGTTTAGTAACATCATCCCAAGGGAATGAGAAAAATCTGCATCTCCGAAATCAGTTCAGAAACCGTGTCTGTAAACCACACATTTGTGAGCGGAAGCAGGTCAGGTTTGTCTAGTTATTGGGGGTTTTTTGTTTTATTTTTGTTATTTTCGTGGGGGATTTCAGTCCCTAAGATGAGCCAGAGCTTTCAAAGAAACCCACAGTACCCTACAGGGAGAAAGCAGACTGATGTGAAAACATCAAAGGATGAGACTCAGCATCCTGTTCATGAAGTTGCAGAAGCCCAGGTGCGTTCGCTGTTGCTTTTCTCTTCATTCCGCCAACCCCTTAGACAACTGATTAAAGTTTCAATAATCAATTAAGATGCCGCGTTTCAGTTCCTTTGCTGCTGTTCTCGGGGAAGCAGGCTTTCCCAGCGTGGCATGTGTCGGAGGCTTTTACATGAACGCCTGCGAGCCCCCGGTGGCACGTGGAAAGGAGACCGAGCAGATGGCGAGGGCTTTCCCTTGGGATCCCGCGTTCACATTTGGATGAAAATCTCATTCGTTAATGCCTGAACGTTGAGCGCTGGAGTGGCTCTTGGGGTGTCAGCGGAAGAATTGCACATCTGCGTAACGGCAGGTGGGATGGAAGGCGCGCTGTGAAATCACCTTAACTCGAAGTGAACCTTTCTGCTCCGCGCCTGCGGTATCTGAGCCCTCCATCCTCTGAGCCCCCTCATCAAACAAGCTTATCTCCCTGCTCCAAAACTAAATGTGCTTCACCAGTTAAGGGACTTGTGCCTCCGGGCTGCTTTCTACCTTTAAAGGGCAGGAATCGCAGCTCTATTAGTGGGGCTAATTAGATAAACAGCGGTTTTGTAGCCTGCCCTGAGCCCTTGCGAGAGGGGCAGAAGTGGAAGGAGTTCACTGCTGCTGTGTTTTGCGTCGGGGATTTGTGCTGCAGAGCTCTAGAAATGACTCGCTGACTTACGGTCTGCCTCTGTTTGCCAGGTTTATGGTGCCACCCAGGATTAACTGATTTTGCCATTAAAGGAAGATAAAATGATAAAACTAAAAAGCAGTCTGTAAATTCCCGCAACAAGGGGTGCCAACCTCTGTGTTTTGTAATGGATGGGACTTTGACGTTTTTATGTTCCTCTTTATTTGCAGTTTGGCTCTGGCTGGGGGAGACAACATTAATTGCCAGGAGGCAGAGAGAACAGCGTGACTAATAACAGCAGGACTATGGGATGGCTTGTGAGGATAGTCCTTCCTGTTAGTCTATCTTAATCAGGTATTAAAGGACTATTAAAAGAAGCAACAGAAAGCTTTAAAGGAGCAGAGGAAGCCCTACAAATATCTAAAGGGTAGGCTGGAAAGTTCAGGTAGTGAAGGCAAAGACAAAGTCATGGGATTAAGCTGCACCAGTGAAAAGCTGGTTGGAGTGCTCCCCTGTTCGGCACCCAAGCGGTTGTCATTCCTCTTGACAGCTGTGACTTGCACACCCATCACCTCCGAGAACAGCCCTGGGTTTTACAACCAGAGGTGACATCGTTTTCAGCCCTACTAAGCCTAGGGCCGTCTTCTGTCCCGGGGTGCCTACGCCCTGCCGTCGGTGGGTCGGTGGCCGCTCCCTGCGCGCTCAGAAGGTGGGCAGCCCACCGGAGCGCCGTGGGGCTCAGGTGGGCTCTGTTTGTTGTGGTGGTGATGCTCGGGAGCAGCAGACCACCGCAAGCACAGCCGGTAAGCTGATGCTTTCCTCTTGGCACAGCTTGCGGTGGCAGCGTTGGTTTTTGTGGGGTTTTCCTCCCCCCCTTTCAGCAGACATTTCACGGAGCTCTGCTTGGTCACGTCCAGAGGCAGTACAATCATTAGGAAGGCAAGGAATTGGAAATCACTGCATCTCTGACTGGTCGATCATTTAGTCTCATTACAGCTCGAATTAACTGGGACAGCAATAGCAGCATGGCAGGAGCAAAGCGCTGGGGAATAAAGTGCCAGGGTCTGATTAGATTTTTTTTTTTCCCGAAGATGAAAATGGGTTGTTCTGTGTTCCCCTATCCCCTCCCCAACCAGACACAGGGCTTTATTTCAAGTGCGTACTGATGACTGTCCGCTCCACAAAATATGCTCTTACTGGCTGTTCTCTGCTACCCTAGTCATAATTCAAGGGACCAGATTTGTTCCATAAAAACAAAGTTGTTCTGAATGGATTATGCTTGGAGCTGAGTTTTGAGGCATGAATTGAAGCCTAGTTTTCTTCAAGAGAAAGGGGTTTGCAGGGAGCATTACTCACCTTGGGTAATATAACTTCTTTACTCTTGGAGTCTGTGCTGGGTACCAGACTGGTTTATATAACTGTAAAACATTCAGGATGAAGCAGCCCGTCCAGCCAGGTTCTCCCCACGGGCCAGCCCTGAGGATGCCCTCAGATGTGTGGCATCACCCATTTCCCATGTAGTGGCACCGCAGGATCGTGTTTCTGAGTATTTGAGTTTGTCCTCCTCTAGCTCCTGTGTGGTAAGCAGCAAAATTGGAATTATTCCATTGAATCACCTTGTTTTTTCCTTACCTAGAAAACCAAAGGTTTTGGGGGAGGGGGGGGAAGTGGGCAGAAAAAGGCAAGAGAAAGAAAAGAAAAATAGGTAGTAATCGGGTAGGAACTGAGTCTGATAAAAATAAACAAAACATTGTGTTTTCTATTTTCTTTTCTTTTTGGTAGAGGCATAGAAGCAAGCTGGAATAAAATTGATGACTGTAATTTTTTTAAACTGGAGATTGAAACGCTATGTGAATGTAAAAATTTCATTTGAAACAGAAATTCCAGGTAAATTTAGCAAATACGTAATGCCAATGTTGAGCAAAGAAGAGTCACAGGCTGTGGAAATTACTTGGCTAATGTGGGATTTTGAAAGTCTGGGTGTGTACCCTGGGCCTAAAACAGACTGAAATTTTTTTCCACTCCTTTAGTCCCGGAAGGGATAGATCAGGGGAAACTGAAAGCGTCTCCAAGGACAGTTCAACAGGTTAATGCTTTGATCTGAGCTTGCAAAGCTGAAGTTTGAAGGAACAGTATTAAAAGAATCCCAAGAAGTCACTATGGATGTATTTGTACATACAGAATGCTTTGAAAATGCTATGAATTTCCTTTTTTAATTTTAACCTCAGTTTTGACTGTGGCTTATTATTTTAATACAAAAAATAAATGAGAAAGGATAGATTACCATCGAAACTGGCAATCTGTAGTTCAAGTAACAAACAGAATTATTCTTAAGAAATTTTTCTTTTGTTGATAATGTCAGCTCATAACATCTTGTTCAAAATCACATTTTTATTTCTTTGAGGGGAATGATTCAGAGAGATCGAGATGGGAATGATGCTGATGTGCCACTCTGGGGTCCAGCAAGCCTGCACTGAGTCCTGGGATGTGGGCGACATCGGATAAATTCTCATTTGCACATCGATGTGGCTCAGCTGGTGGTACAGTAAAAGAGAATTTAGCCTCTTCTAGATACCATATCTGTCTTTAAAGCTAAAAGAGCAGAACGTGACACACTGCTGCCCCTCAGGGCTGCAAGGCGTTTCAGCCGCAGAACGCTGAGTATGAAGTCGGATGCTCCAAGGACGGAGTCTTTGGGAATTCCAAGGCTGCGTTGTTAGTCCGGCCCCAGTGCGAAGTACCCGTGGCTGCCTCCGAGGTGGCAGAAGGCTTTATCGCTTTCCCCGTGGACGGAGCGGTGGAGAAGCTCTCTGCAGGAATACATTTACTTGCAATTTGCTTGGTTAGAGTACTATAGCATGCAATTTGGTGGGTTTTTTTTGTGGAAGCTAAAAAAGTGTGCAGGGTCTTCCCGGTGCCTCTTGCTCCAGGTAGTCTATAACTTAGCACTGTTATTGACCTCTTTCTGCTGGCAGCTCGGTCCTTAGGAGCTCCCCCAGCCTGGTGCTGGAGTGCAGCGGGTCCCTGGGCACCCCTGCTCGCACAGGTATATCGTGTCGAGGTGAGATCTGTGCCGTCTCACGGGGCCCTGCTGCCTGGGGTAGCTGATTTCTATTCCTCAATGCCACTTGCAGCTTATTCCTGGCGGCAACGCGTTTGTGGCAAACTTAATGAGGTTTCTTCTACCCTTGGGAAATTTAAAAAAAAAATAGTAGTAATCACTTATTCAGAGCTAGTCTAATATATTTTCAGGCATGACAAGAAGAGAGTAGAGGGACGGGGAAGACACCTATCATGTTATGAGCTGGCTGGGGAAACCAGACTGCAGTGATCTGACTTCTGCAGTGAGAATCTACCCAGAAACAACAAATCCCACCATCGATTTGACTCCCAAGAAAATCAGCTCAGTTCTCGATGTATTGAAGAGGTAGAATAAGACCTCCATAGGTGGGATCCAGGTTCTAGGAGAAGCTGCTAGAAGCTGGCACTCGCATTAAAACCTATGGAGCAGGCACCAGTCCTTCTGGGTGCTTCCTTTGTCACAGCTAGAACAGAACCTGAAGTGAGAAATAATGAACATTTAGGAAGGTGAATAAGTGAACCTAAATCTGATGGTCCTGCAGTATTTGCCCCAGGAGGGTGAGCTGACTTATTCAGATTTAGTTCTTTAGATCTTTAAACAAAATTTCAAGTAACCATTAATTACTGTCAGCTGGGAGGTTCAGAGAAGGGTCTGCAGTCAGTAGAAAGGAAGTCTCAAATTGCCAAAAGATAGAAGGAAACTAAATATCAAGGTCTGCTGGTAGTAGAGTAATTTAAAGATGCTTGGTTTCATGTGTAAATAAGAGAGATATAGTATTTCCTCTAGGGCTTGCAGCTTTCCTTCTGGTTCTTCACCAGGAAGGAAGCTTCCTGCTATGAGGTCTCTAAGTAGTGTGGGAGTCCAACAAGCAGCAGAGCAGTCCTGACGGTATACCGGTGGAGTTGCTGTAGGTGTTACTGTATTGTTACTCTATGGTTACCAGAGAAGTGTGTCTGCACATGTCTGTGCGCCTTCTAATGGACCACTGTTTTTAGAGTGCACCATTCGGTGACCCTGGAATGAGGGTGTACGTGCAAGTAGCCTGTGCTGATAACTTGTTAGCAGACAAAAAATAGAAGATTATGGCAGCAGTCCCCAGAAATACAAGTGTGAGATGCTACAGAAGCCTTGAGAGTGTGGGGCACAGAACAGTAACTACTTGTAACCACCTGCAATGAGTGGTTATTACGGGTCCTTAAAGGATGTAACCATGGACACCCGATAAAGCTGATTCTAGGTATAACAAAGAGAAAACAGAACAAGTATCCAACATCCAGTAACTCTACCATATACAGTAAAACTTGATAGAACATGGAATTTATGCACTAATGAGAAGAAAGCAAGTAAGCAATCTGTTAAGAAAGTCACAAAAATAACTGATGCGGACTCCAGAGTGAAGAGGCACAAATTGCATTATCCGCATTATAATCCTCCTGGTGAGGAGTGTGGGATGCTGCTGCTGTAGTGACCTTCAGTGGAGGGTGAGCACGACACCAGAGAAAAGGGTACCTTTGAGACAGTTTTCCATGTATGGATTTTAAGAATATTATCATTGCAAAAGAGTTGTTCTAACTGGATGCTTCAGACTACAAATGTTTGTATCATTGTAATTGGACTAATAATAATTCTTGGATTAGACTGTTAAGACTTTAACTAGATGCTCAGTAAATGCTTGGCCCTGCATATCAGGTGTGCTCCTTTGGCTCACATGGGTTGGGTAGGGAGTTGGTCTGGCCTATAAACCTTTCAGCACTTGGGAAAAAATGGAGTATGGATGGTGGAAAATGTTTTTGCTGGACTGTATTTCATTCTGTCTGGTTGCTATTGCACTACTTCCAGCAAAGAAAATGCAAGTCCAGCTGCAGAAATTTCCTTTAAAAACAAAGCCAAGATGAGGCAAAAGGGCTGGAGGCAACTGGCTTTCAGTGGAGATGTGGTCCTCTCTGGGCAGAAGTTTTAGACCGCCTCTATACAAAATACAGTTTCCCTTGCTTTGAGAGTGTCTCCAGATGGATTTGTCTGCCCTAGTGTATTGCCTATGTGAAATAATGTCCTGGGACCCTGTGAATAAAGGGGACTGCTCAGTTTGGTACTTCAGTGCAGAAGCTGGGTGCATGCGGACCGATTTTAGCATTCCTCCTGCAGCCCATCATCCTCTCCCCGTCTGCTGTGGATTTTGTGGGAGGGCTTTTGCCATGTGGGCAGTTAATTTACCTCTTGCCAGCAGAAATGGCAAAGCATCCTATTTCAATTTGGCAAAGCAGCAGTGAGATTTGACTAGGGCTGTTTAAATAGGTGTATGTGTATATTTAAAAAAAGGGGGGAGGGTGTTAAGGGTCTACCCTTCTGTTCTCCTTAAATCTGTTTCCGTTCCTAAGGGTGGATGCGGAGCCGCAGTGTCCTGCCGTGGAAGTTTCCCTCACATCCACTAGATGTTACTGTTGCTCTGCAGAGGTTCATTAACGCAGCTCTCCTGAATTCCTGACCAGACCTCCGGCACCGAGCATGAGGAGCTCTCTGTGTCGAACCCTTCCCCATCACCAGCAACCTCCCAACCTCCCCCCGCCATAATTTACTTTTTCGATTGTTACTGTCACATCTCGAATTTACAAAATTGTCACTTAAGTGTAGAAAGTGACAATTTCCTTCAAAATCTCCTGGTTGCGGAGACCTTTCTCGCCCTTTTTCTAAGTGCATTAAATGCATCCAGCACGTGGCAACAGCTTAAAGAGCAAAACAGCACAAAGTAAAGCTATCCTTTTTAACTCTTCCATGAGATTATGACTTCAGTCCTGCAAAGAATTATAATGAGCTTTACACTCTCTATTACTAGTGTGGGGATTAAAGGAATATGCTGTGAAGTTTGTCAACAATTTTAACTTTGGGTTCTCATATTTTCATCTTTATTGTTGTTTAGCAGTTAGGAAAACTTATTTTAAAGAGAATTGTTATGTCCTTACATCTCTTCTGTTGTATTCATCCTCCTTCTTTCCCTTAGGGATACAGCCAAACGAAGAGGGCTAGTGCAAGCCTATCAACTCATTTCAGTCCCATCATACGTGGTCGTAGGTTCCTCTGCACCAGCTTCAGCACTTCACTTGCGCTGTTGTTAATCCAGCAGAAAAACAACCTAGAAAAATCCCTGCAAATCTAGAAACAAGTTGCAAATCTGTCTGCCGATGAAGTGAGCTTTGTGGTGGACAAACACTAGGAGGTGGGGGACAGGACCCCATCCTCCACCTCCCTGGAGATTGTGTTCTTCACTGGCATTCAAGTAGCTCCAGTGGTTGGCTGAGGACAGTGGGAAGCAGCTCCTGGTGTGAGGTGGGAAGGAGTGAGCCTGTTGCTTTCAGCACTGTTGACCTTCTAGGTAGCTCAGACCTAATTCATTGCGGAGCTCCTGAGTTTTATCTCACAAGCTTGACTTCTACCTTGTTTCCTTCCATCTGGTTAGGAGAGCTTCAGTAAAACATGCCAGTGCAGAAAGTCGTGAGCAGGCTTTCAATCTATGATCACACTGGGAAGTTTAGGGATGGTAAACCATCCAGTTATCCCACTGAACGTCCCCAGAATTGTTCCAGGCTGCCTGCAGTCTCAGGAAGGTGATGTTGCATTGGTTATCCTTAAATTCCAAATCAATAGCTACCTCCCCAACCCAAGCACTGGGGAACAGCAGCTGCTTCTCGGGTTGCCCGGGGACTCGATGTGCAGAGAGACACTGGCCTCAGCAGGGTTAAGCTGCTTAAAACCCAGATTGTGTTCCTGTATCAGGGACTTGCTGGGTGGCCTCAGCCTTGCCTTGCCTCTCCAGTCTTACTTTTTAATCGCTGCACCTGTCTATCCTTCATTATCAGTGTGTGCAGTGACCAGGGAAAAGGGCTTGTAGGCTCAGCTGAGTGTGGCACGAATGTTAATTAATAGTAGACAATTTATGCTGTGGAAGAGCTGGTTGTGTTCAATTTTGAACGTTCTTTTCAAGGACCAGAAAAGACATATACACCAAATCCTTCGTCCAGCTCTTCGGGGGAAGGTGGGTGTTTCGAAGCTGTTCAGCAGCTTTGGACAAAACCCAGAGAATGGATCTCTCGCCAGACATGACTACGTACGCGTGGTGTAAAGCCTGTGGTCACACGTACGTGCTTTCAGAGCAAAACCACAAACTTCTCAAAGAAATTCCTGGTGGCTTTAGTTCCTGTTCCTAGTTATTTCTGCATGTGTTGTTTTAAAATGTTTATATACAGTCTAATTAATCCAAAGTTGTTCATAAATTTTAATTGTCTGTAGTAACAGCTCAATAATTTGGCATGGCCAAGCCAACTGTATCTCTTGCAGAAACTGTTTAATGTCTGGTAGCTTTAGGAGAGAAGTCCCAGGCAGAAGTGATTTGGCTGGTTGATCCTTGGCTGCGGTGGAGGTGGACAAGCAGGGCAGTCTGGGAGTGTCTGTCCTGTCCCAGCCTGGGCTGTGCGAGCTCTGCTCATGGCTTTCTGTGGCTGGCAGAGAAGGGTCAGAGCTGTCTTTTGAAGTTTGGTGCCGGAGGGGTCTCTCTTCCATGAAAGCCACCCTGGGGGGAAGAGGTAGGGTTCAGGGTCATCTGTGCTGCACCAGACCTTAGTACAGCTTTTTCTTCTATCTGAAAGGTTTTCAAGTCAGCTCCAAGAAGAGTGCCTTCACCAGCACATTGGTTCTCTCTCCTGCTGCCTGGAAGTTTAATTTGCCTTGGGGGTAACCTTAACATAAGTATATGTGCAATGGTTTACTGGGAGGGCTGTGTGTATGTGTGTAACAGTTGTCCAAGGGGTTTTCATCTGCACTGCTTAATTAGCTGAAATTAGTAGAATTAACTTGATTCTAGGTTATGCTGTCTGGTTGCAGCTGCGAGGTCCTTCCTGTTCAGACCCAAATCTGTGTCTTGTTGAGGTACAATACTCTAAAATTTACCTGAAATGGGTTCATGAAATGTGGTTCTCTACAATAGAAACTCCATTTTGCAAAACGTGTCCTTCAGCCATGTCCTACAAGGAACCACCTCCACCATGCCCACGCAGCTACTCATGCAGGCAAGTCTAAATATGCATATACGGTGCAGGTCCGGAGTCTGGGTCCTGGCAGAAACTTCCGGTAAAATCAAATGCTTCACAAACTGCTCTGCGTGCGTGCTTGCTTTGTACTGCCTCATATGCAGTTAATTTGAAAGAGAGAGAGAACTATAGCTTTTTAATCATTCTAGCGATGACTCTTTTGCCCTCAAACAGCTGCAAAATGAAGTCAGGGTTACTGTCTCCACCATGGCCCCATATTGCATTTTCAGCTTAGAAAAACTCTCTGATATCAAAATTGGAGCCAGAGGGAAACTTAGTTTCCTGTGTAGATTTGGTTTTGCATAATTGAAATGAAGAATTGAATGCATTATTTACATGACATAGTAGCCATTCTTTCATTGGAAAAAAAAAGGCACAAAAGGCCAGATGACAAAGATGAGGGTTGGCTAAATAGCTGCTGTGTCCCAATGTGTTGGTTTGCCAACATGCTCCCATTTGTCATCTATGCCTGGATGCATTCTTGTGAGATGGAGGGTGTTTCTTCCCAGTGCCTTCCAGTGATCACTTGCTACTGCGAACAGAATTTCTTATTTGGCAAGTTATGGCTACTTGGAATCTTGGATTTTGTTGCAGATATGGGAAGGTACTGTCAAAACCAACGTGAAAACCACGGAGTGTGGCGAGAAGTTTTCCAAGGGGTGGAGAAGCACACCCAGTGGGGGTTCGGTGCAATGAAGGAAAAATCATAGTGAATATAAACACTAAAATACAAGCAAAATATTGCGTGAGAGTTTCCAAGAATGTGAAACAAGAAAATGTCCTGAAATTTGTAAAGGAGATTGTAAGGTCAGTGGTGTGTCTGTGTAGACATGGAATTGAGCTGTGATTCTTGTTCAGTGAGTCTCCACTATCTATTATTTGGAGGGGAACATGCAGATGGTTGGCATGAACATTTGAACACATGGCCATGTTGAACTACTTTGAAACAATACACTGAAGCCTATGAATTCAAAAAAGAGTTTTTCTTCATCGTTCCCCCTATCCCATTGTACCTAGTATTTGGAAATTATTTTGCACAAACGTGGACAGGAGAGAATGTCTCTTGCTGCAGGGTGTCACGATGAAGCTATTTTTCCCAAGCTGTGCTGCCAAAGGTATTTGTTTGCAAGGAGGATGTTTATCTTTGAATGCTTGATATGCGGTTGACAGATGAATCAAAAGCCTCAGTGGATTTCCTAGTGGACAGATCCTCACCTCATAAGCATGAAAAATGTTCTACAAGGGATGATGTGATTTGACCATCTTGCCAGTATTCTTGTCTGAGAATATCGAAGCTTCACTTGCAGACAAAAATATCTTTCTACCACTATAAATTATTTCTATGAATTTTGGTAGTCCATACAAATTCCAGTCCTATAGAGAAAGAGAATGATGGTCTAGTACAAGCGGTTTTGAATCATTCCTCACCTCTTACACCAGTTTAATGGAAGGTCTAGCTCAGGTACAGAAGCTGCACTTGGTTTGAGAGAACACAGAACGGTCAGCCTTGTTGTAACTGCACAGCACAGATACTGCAGTGTGCAGCTGGAGGTGCTGGTCTGAAAAAACCCTTCCACAAGCTATTCTAGTATTTGGAAGGAGAATAAACAATACATTGGCAGGCATACAGCAAAGGTGTAGGTATGTAGTTTTAACACACATAGGGTTGTAATTGAGCTACTGTATGGGTCTTCTACCACGCCTTCAAAGCTGTTGTAAAACTCACGCAGGCATTGTGCGGAGACCGGGCTGCTAACGGGATGGAGCACTGCAGCTCCTGGCTGTGGTCTTGCAAATCAGGATGAAATTGCTTTTTGCAGTCTGAAAAGATTGTTTGTAGAAATCCATTGCTCCATGTTGATTAACTCAAAATACAAATTGTTGAGCTGGCCTTCATTTGCATAACCATAAACATTTTTCTTGAAAGACCAAGACTTTCTGGTATTTGACATATTGCTGTCATAAGAAAAAAATGCACTTCACAACACAAAGTAGGGCCCTCCTGAAAAACCCCTAAATGTCTCTGATGATGAAAGTTATCATTTCTGACATGGAGTGGGATTAGCAAGCAGAGACTGAGAAGATGCTGCTCAAAGCGGTTGCTGTGTCATGGTTTCAGATGCCACTGAAGAAGGGACAGAACAGCTGACCCACATCCCTTTGACCTTAAGCATGTTGATGAGGAGTTTAGATAAACGAGGGTAAACTTCTTCAGTCTGGCAGAATGTTATTTGATTTCTTGATGTGTTAAGAATTCCTTCTCTCTTGCTCTGACTGTTAAAACTAAGTTGCCTAGGTAACACGGAGAAGGAAAACTGTTGCCATGCATCCGTGGCGCTCAGTGCGATGCGGTGAGCTGACACACAGATGCAGTCCAGGGAAAGGCAGGCTCTCAGCGCCTGGTTAGATTTATTTTACTGGATGCTAAAGTCTGCAGAGTTGCAAGATAAAGAAAGGATGGAGATATAAACCTTCCTCATTCCGGCGTGGCTTTTCTTTCACCCTAAGTACAAGGGGTCTTGACAGCCCCATTTTCCTTCGTATTACAAGTTCTTTTCTGTGGTTAATCTCCTTCCAATTTCTTAGCCGTTGATTAACCTGCTTTTTTTCGTGACACGGAGGAAAATCAATATAAAACCTTGATAGCTCAAATTCAGTTTTATTTTTGGAAAAGCCTTAAAACCCCCCAATAAACGAGGCTATAGGTTGAGGCTGAACACCACCACTATCTTGCCATGCTTTATTTTTGGAAACTCCTGTTCTGGGCTTTTTTTTTTTGTACCTCATCTCATCTAATTGTTGAAGACAAAGAACTGCTCTGGCTGTCTCTCGGAGGGATAATCTCTTATGCTGAGAAAATCTTTAGACTTAATTAAGACAGTTTTATCATTCCTGTGGACTTCCAGAGTGGCACAAAAAGGCCCTGTTAATGCTCAGAAACTCTCGCTCTTCTAATCCAGTGATATTCAGCAGAGGTTTATTTCATTGCAGGTAACAACCCTCTCCAAGTGGGACTTGTTTTGCACAGAGCTGTGGGTTACTCCTTGATCTCCCCTAGGGATATAACTCCAAAGCTTGCTGTTCAAATAATTTTTTTTTACGTCTTGAAAGCAGTAATAAATTCAAGACCCTGTTTGACCTGTCATTTGGAAAAGTATAAATATCCTCTGAGTTTACCTCTTATAAGGCTTTTTTATTTTTATAACTCTTTAACAAGAAATGTAAAGATGTGCATCTGATCAAAGAAAGCCCCCTGATGTTTTATGCAACGTGTCTTTCTTTGACTAGAACAAAAAATAGATCTGAGAGTACTTTAATCCTTTGAAAGCAGAACTATACTTACAGTATGCATCAGATCCCAATTGTTTGAAGTGACTTAGGATTTTTCTCATCTGACTTGACACTGTTTTACTTCATTGTTCATGTGCTTAAGATAAAAGAAAATCATTACTAGTTTAAAGTTAACACAAAGAAAGTAGTCATAATCAACACCGCAGGTTTCCAATTCCTTGTCTCTAGGCTTTCTGCGTGCTTTTCCTGAGTGGTTCTGTGTATATTTTTTATGTACAGTTATATATTTATGTTAAATCACTAGTATATCACATTATGGTACTAAAGAGCTGGAGGACAATCCTGTATAAACATCCAAAACTCTTTCAGGTCTTCACTTTAGTTTGCAAATTTGGGCTTGGATTCTTACAGAAAGACTTCTTGTGAAGATCACCAGTGTTTTCTGCTCTTGGCTGGAGTTTATGCACCAATCGGGCAAGAAGCTTTCAGTAAAAGGGAAGAAGCATGGACTTTAGAAGCTTTCTTCAACTCCAGATTGCTCAGCAATGCGTGTCCAGTAATTAGTGTCTATTTTACTGCCTCTCAGGAAGAGGAATGTGGAGGCCTTTGCCTTCCAGCTTAGCGTATGGAGCACCAATCACCGCGGTGCCATTGTGAGATTCCCTTTGTGTTTTGAATGGTTTTACAAATTCCCAGGAGTCCCACTTTCTGAAAGATGGATTTAGCGCATGGGCAGCTTATTCCCAGTCCCTGGTTTAATACCTTCCTATCTCTATTGCTTCTACCTCTCCCAGGGATCTAAAGCCAAACCTGCCACTTCCGTTTCCTTCCACTCTCTTCTGACAAGCTCTCCTGGTACAACCTGTCACATGAGCAGGAGCTTCTGTGCAGCTTCCCTGGTGGCCCCAGGTGTTGGACCCCACGTTACAGTTTAAGTGAAGTGTTAGCTTCTGCCTTGATACCCGGCAGCTCGAGTGCAACTCCCATCCTGGGTTATGTCAGAGTACTAGCCAAGGGGTTTGCTGGGAGGAGAGGAATGGAGATGGCACTGCTGAGGGCTGCAGGAAGATGTGAGAGGAGGCTGAGGCCAGTCTGGCTAAGAGTGCCTGGGGTTTGGCTACATCTCTGTTAATCTACTGTGGGTGCTGGATGGAGCATCCCTGTACAGGAGCTGTTGTGAGTTCTCTGTAAGACAGAGCTGCTGTATCTCCTGTTTCTCATGTTACGTATTTCTTACAGTTTTGGGTCATAAGAACTAGATACACTGCTTGTAATGTTGGGAAGGTCAGCTACTGCTGCTTGATGCTCTGTCCCTCCTCCTCCCTTGTTTTCTCCATCAGCCCTTGATTTGAACTGGTTGTTTCATCCAGAAGAAATATTTCTAGGTAAATCGATAATGACTTGTTCATACCCAGTCTTTGAGCCATCCCAGTCTGACATCAAAGGGAGAGACCTGTACATGGTGCCTCTGTGCCAGCTGGAGCCCACTGTCTTGGCCAGTCCTAACTGTTCATATTATTTCTCCTCTGCAACTGCCTGTCTAAGGACTTTCTGACCTGCCTCCATCAAAATCTGATGTAACTTCAGCTATATGAGTAGTTTTGTTTCCAGGTCTTTGCTAAATTCTGTGGGTTAGAGAGGGAGCACAGAACTAATTGGGGATGAAAGTAGCTTCAGCTGCACAATTATAATAGAAAAAGAACACAACAAGAGCCATTAAGTTTCCTTCCCTGCACCTTGCCTAGGGAAGCAACTCCTGGCTGATCCAGTGAGCCTCCCCATTTCTGTTTTGATCTACTTCAGCTATTATCGCATAGGGTTTTTAACATGGGAGCTCTTCCCAATCAGGAGGTAATTATAATCACAGACTGAAACATTTACTGGAACAATGATCACTTATTTATTTTTTTTATTGCAAGCGTATGTTTCTCTCCTGAGTTTTGAAAGATGTTGCTACATCCTCCTCAATCACAGAAAGGAATGAGCCATGACATTTCTTTTTAATGAAAATGCTGATCTAATGTTTATCTTCATACAGCTAAATGAAAACTTTCAAAGGCTGACTTGGTTGAATACATTTATGGTTTAGCCTGTGAAATGTAGTGCTTGTGAGAAGTTTGATATCTTTTTTCATGTTTAGGTTGATTTTTAAATGCAGGGGAGAGCTCAGCCTGCTTAGTATTTCATCTCTTTCTGTGTCTTCACTGACTTGTGATGGATGGTTTTATACGGTGAGAAAACCTGAGTGTTGGGCAGTGAAGTGTGTCTGTTAGGGATGTTTAAAATGATCCTTTCCTGCCAAAAGGGAAGCAGTATTCAGGTTTATAGAAGGGGATGGATCATCCAAGATGACAACTCCTGTATGGTTTGTTATTTGGGTTTTTCCTCCTTTTTTTTAAGGTCTTCCAGTACGGTTCCTGTTCTGGTTTTGGGGTTTTTTGTTTGTTTTTTTTTTGTGGAGGACAATATAGTAGAGAGACAAAACCTATTTTTCCCAGCTCTCCCTCAATGCACAAGAAAAATTTGGTTATTCTCTCCCTCTTCAGAAAGATCATGTTCCTGACAGCTCCCTCTCCCACCCTTCTCCCCTGCTGATGCTTCCCGGAAGGAATGGTGGGGATCAGCAGGGTGGTAAAGCCTGTCCTCTATCCACACGCTGACCCAGCTCTGGACACTTTGGGAGCTGGGACTCCCCAAGACAAGCTCTTTGCTTTGTGTCTCCCTGCACTGTTCCTCAACCGTGTACAAGGAGGCAACGGCAATGCCATCCCCTCAGCTCCTCCAACAGTAACGTGAATGCTCTCAAATGAGTCAGCTTCCTTCAGATGTTCATAGCTGGTTTAAAAAAAGTATATTTAAGTGTTTGGCAGCAGCTAATATTCTGCTGTTTGCAATAATGTGGTTGAAGATATGAGCACAACAGCATTTGCTTGGGGACCAATGTGAAGAGTGCTATTTAATACCTAATGTTACTAGGCTTAGTTGTTCACAGAGAGTGGGTTTTCAATAAACAAAACATTTACCATGATAATGATACAGCAGACACACAGTGAGCCAAATGAGTGTTAAAAATAATTTGTGGTTGGCATGGGAAAATTGCCATTTGTAAGTTGCATAACAATACTGCTTTTATCGGTAGGTACCCAAAGTATTCGAGATTGTCTGGATCCTGTTCAAATAAGCGCTTTCATAGCCAATTATCAAATATTAACTGTGAAGGTGAAAAAAACCTGTATGATTTGTATCTTTCAGGCTTAAATTTCAAAGCTTCCACACTTAAAAAATTTAACAAGGATGATAGATCTAGAAGACCTACAGAAGTTTTTTAAAAAACAGTAAAATCAGTGCAACAGGGAGAAAAATCACTCCTGCAAGTTCACAACTCCTCCCTCACCCTTATTTCAGTGTATTTCCATTTAGAAACTTTTTCTGGTGCAGTTTAAATTCTTTCTGAATCAATTTAAACTAATTGCAACAACTTGGGGCACTACATTTAAAGGAACATGCAGGTTTTATGGTTTCTTTTTGTTTGTCCAAAATATCTTCTTGAACATAAACTTTCTCATGCAAATAGGTATGTCATGAGGTTTTTGTCTTCCAAAATCCAAAGTAAAACTCATTTTTCCAATTTTTCAGTTCTACCAGCTTTAACTTGCTCTAGGTGATTTCAGGGTTTGCGTCTGTGTTGTCCACATAATGAGAAATGTTTTCCTTCCTTTTTGTTCTTTCCTCTTAGCTTTTCCTATATTAAATTTTGCTGTAGTAGATTTTATTATTTGTGTATGTTGTCAGGGTAGCTTTTCCACTGGATGTGGTTGGAAGCAACTAGAATGAGATTCAGCCAGGCTGGGTCCCTTGATAGCCATTTTATGAACACCGTACTCTGTCAATGATGCAAAGCTGCGATATGCTGGCTCTTCAGGTGGTTAGCAGAAACCTGCTAGTTCCTTGAAGGTTGTCTCCTGCTGGAAAATATAAGCAGTCTAAGCTTACAAGTAGTGTAGCTCTGTTACCACTTTTCCCCCTCATTTACTGAATAATGGGAACCGAAAGCTCCCCCACCTTTTTGAAATGTCAGGCTATGGGGTTCTCTCTCATATAAAGCTCCAGTGATGGTATTGTAAAATTCCTTGTTAATGTAATGGTTGCCAGTTAGAATGAGGCAAGCTATCGTCCTTTTCTGCTTTTTTGTCTGCTTTCTGGTTCACTTCTGGTATTGCATCCACCAATGCAATAATTCACCTAGCTTCATGAATATCAGAAGACTGACACCAGAGACAGGCTTGGGAAGACTCCACAGTTCCTGGCCACATCCGGATTCAATCACCGCACACAAGCTGCAGGCGACTAGAACGATCAACTGGTCTGCATGTGTGTAGAGCAAATACTAAGGCACGCTCCCCTGTCCTGGTAACAAGGCAGTACTGACATCTGTAGTGGTACGTGTGTGGGATGGCAGCGTGATCAGTTCTGCAGAAACAACTAAGTGCAGTCTGTTATAGTTTTAGGTACACAATCCAGAGGTAGTTCCACCTTTGTGGTTTGTACAGTCAACATTTATGCACAGATGAGTGATGTGATTCCCTACACAAGGGTAATTGTTCTGCAGCAGAAGGTTCCTCTTTTCTTTGATAGCATGTCCATTCAAGTTGCTATCCACCAGTGCGTCTTTTCTTAAATAACCTGTTTCTCTTTTGACTAGCAATTCTAGTATAATTTTCCTCAGATAGAGGTCAATATTCTTTTAAGATGTTGTTGTCTTGCTCCTATTTCCAGATGTGGTTCCACATGGCCTTAAAACATTCTTGTTCACACATACATTATTACTTCAGGATTTCTAGATTTCTCAACCCTGAAGATTCAAATTACATAAGCAGAGCTATTGGTATAGGTATGTTATATTATATAGATACAAGTTATATACATTATATTACATGTATAATACCTTTCTATGTACTTGCTGTTCAGATCTGAGCAGGCATCTGGTTATGGCGATGTTAACAGTCCTTATCAGATGCCTTTATTTAAATTCTTGTGACTTTCCTCAGACTGCAAAGCCCTTGCACGGGCTTCCTTCCTGCTGTGCTCAGTTACAGCAGCTGTCTTGGACTTCTCTCTAAGGGTACGTATAAACTTGCCGAGAGGATAAAGGAGATTTTTGAACTGCATGGCTTTACGTGCAAGTCAGTTTAGCTTATCATTGCCAGTTTCATTTATTGTCTCTAAATAACTCAAGAGGGGAAAAAAAAGAACGTAACAGTGCTGTTAGATTGGACAGGTTCAGCCTGTTTTATACGAGATGGAGCTGCACTGTAAATGTAGTCCCACTGCAAACCATGCAAAACTGCCAGATCACCAGACTACAATCAAACTGGCACTTAGTGACATACAAAGAACAGTTTCATAACAATAATTTGGCATAAGTAGTCCAGTTTAAAAAACCGTAGTTTTTGTGGGCTAATCCAAAGCAGCACTGCTGCTAGAATCTGATCCCACTCCAGTAATTGCTACCAGTAAGCACGCATTTCTAGTATGTCCATGTTAAATATACACACAGCACGTATTTCTCTCTAAGTGTTATTACTTGCCTTTTATGTGACGTTTTGCACTGGCATTTGCTGCTGTCATGCAGTAAATTATCTTTCTGCTATAGATTAACAAAGCTGCAGTAGTCGATGCCATGGGCAAATCATGATGTATCTACACTCATAGATCAGGGTGACGATGAATGATGACTGCTTTGCAAAGCAGAATGTCAAATTGATTACATATTGCAGTAGTTGGAATATAAAGCATCATACTAAAAAGACATAATACTTTATGTTGTTTTGCCCTGGGAGAATACTGTTTTTACAAGTGAGGTAGACGGAATTCTGAGGGGATTAATAGCTCTACAGATGACATGTACTCAACAGCAAGGTACTTCAAACTCTGTCCTTGTCCAATGAGATATCACCCGTGTTTGCAGTTTGCAGTTTTTATCTTGCTCTAAAACGGTACTTCCTCTGGTACAAAGGGTGGTGCACCCAGCTGCATGTGTGTGGTGATACACTGAAACAGATATCCTCTGATCTGCATTGAGAGAACAAATGTAACTCTGGAAGGCAAATTAAGTAGTCAAGCACCCTGGTCATCCTAGTGCGCCTTGCAAGTTCAGATCAGCTGACATGTTTTCACTGAGCTCGTTAACTAACCTTCAGAGACTTCAGGGGAAGCAGAATGTAACACCTCACCTGGGTGAAACTAAGGCTGGACCAAGAGGGCCCTCTGCCTCTGTGACAGCAAGGTGATTCTACTGTTTCTGGGGTCCTTTATGCTCCACAAGTCCTAATTTTTGAAATTAGGAAAATAAACTATTATCCAGAATCACCTCAATTCCAGAAAAGCCAAAAAAAAAAAATCTTTTTAAGATCGTTATTTATTTTCTCTCTTCTGGAGTATTCTCAGAATTGCAGCAAATACTAGCAGTTCAGCTTGTGCAATCTCCTGAAGTCCTGGATTTATGCCTTACTTGGCACATGTTCCCTCCAGCCTGGTCACTGCACAGGTAGCCATCCTTGCTCTTACATGATCCTGTTGAGGATCCATTAGTAGATGTAATATATGTAAGATTTTTTTTCATGACATGCTGTCTGTTGGCAAAAGTTTAATGTTAATACAGAAATAAGTGGACATTTCTGCCTAAATAAGAAGCCACGTTTTCATCCCCCTATTAATTTCAGTAGACTTAAAAAAATGCAACACAAAACATAAGGAGGGAAAAATACTTTCTACAAATCATCTTTACTCTGAATTTAGAGCTTTTGACACAAGGTAATGTGAAGCAAAAAGTACAAGAGGATGGCAAAGCAGCAGCAGATCGCTAGAGCAGGCTCCCATTACAGGTGTTATGAAAACTATGATGCAAACAAGTATCCACAACTGATTAATAATCAGTGGGCCTGACTTGCATTTGTACACAAAAGCACATTTGGATAATTCTAGGACAACAAAGTAGTGATAAAAATTTGGGTTTAGGGCTATAACAATGTAAAGGCACCTCAGTGTAAATACAGGTTGGGACCAACAGGATTCTCTTAGTTGGGTAATCAGCCAGAGCCTGAGCTTCAACACCCATTTTGGCTCTTCGTGCTCAGAAGGTGTTGCCCAGGGACATATCAGAAGTGGTTTTTGTAGGTATGGTGGGTAGCTGTCCCCCCACCTCAGTCAGTCCCAATTTCTTGGCCCAATTTAAATTTTCCATGCAGAGAGAGAGCAGGTAACCAACTGCATTACCCTTTGCTTCCAAAGCTCTTCACTAACTCTCACTAGCGTTTATGGCAGCAATATGAATCTGAATGTGTCTTCCACCCTTCTTGCTGCCTCCTTACCACAACCCTATTTGGGAGAGGTTTTGTAAGAAGAGGATGTAAATCCAGGTCAGGATACAGTTTAGCCAAAAGATGGTGCTCACGTATCTGTGGAGTTGTTTCGCCAAATCTGAGTGGGGAAAGCAGAAAATTGCCATCATGTAAATGTGCTGCAGAGACACATACATTTTAAATAACGAATGAGCATTTATATTTACTGTATGACACTGTGAATGTAAACAATTAAAATTTACAGATAACATTCAGCTTCTATAAATGGATTATTAGATATTAGCAGCTTAGTGGTATATTTCAGAGTTAAATAGGATAAATGAAAATATATTTACATATTTTAACCTTTAAATTTTGCAAATGTATTAAATTCCTGTGACTCTCCTCTTTGCCTGTTTAAAAAAACAAAATAATTGAAATGGCACAGAAACTACCATGAACATAAGTAGGATTAAGAGACAAAGAGTACTTTTTGCCTAACCATATTTGCATGTTTACTTCAATTTATATTAGGTTGGATTTAGCTTCTAAAATCTTGACATTTTCCAGACTCATGATCAAATGGTGCTGGTTAAATGTTAGAAAATGTATTTTGCTGGTGACAGTGCTGAAAGTACAATTGGGCAGTAGTAATAAAGACAGAAAATGACTAATAGAGATATGAGGATTTGCCAGTTCTGTTAATAAAGAAATCCACAAGAATTCTTCCAGCCTGTATGTAAGCAAAAACTCGCCGGGTAATACAGAGGTGGAGTTATTTCCTTGTCTCCTCCCCCAGCATATTAATGCCATAATTTTTGAATGTGCAACAGTTGAGGAGGGGGGTGTGTCTGTTGAGCACAGTGGCCAGGGGAAAGGAGGGGGAAGTACTACAAATGGTATTGTTTTCCAGCCAGGGAGGATTTTCAGTGGGAACGCTGTAACCTGTGAGTATCTCACTTCATCCGTGAGTTCAGATGCAACATGGTTTTTGAAATCCTACTAAGTTACAGATTTCTGAAAGACAAAATTTTCCCCATAATATTAGAGAATATAACTGTCTTTGGTTGGCAGAGGATTGAAGACTCTCAAAATTACGATGGATCTGAGTTTTTCCTGTCTCTTCTAAGAATTCTGCTGTCAAAAGCTAGAGAAGAAAGTGTTGTTATAACTTATTCACTCAGCCACTTCTTCATCTCCCCTCCCTCCATCGCCAAGTTATTCCTGTCAAACAGCAGATCCTTCAAGATCATAAAATGCTTCTCCAAGTGTACATTTCACTTTTTAATTTTACCAGAATGCACTTTTTAAATTTAAATTTAAAATTTAAAGCAGTTTAAAACATAATCTTGGGGAAATACTTCTCCCCTCATGCAGTGCACTGAAGTTGCTTATTTCTTTGCCCAGTTCGTATTTATGAAGACCAGGAACTGGTGTGGAGTCGCAGTGCTGATAAGACAGGGAAATCTTTCATGGAAAAACAATTCTTCCATATTCTATCACCCGCTTGCGTTTTGGGGGCCGTCCTCCTTGCTGGCTGTGTGGGCAGCACCCTCTGCACCAGCAGACTATTCAGAAATCGTGCTATGTGCTGTATGATTTTACCATTGATTTTCAAGTTAATGGTTTAAACCATAGGCAAACAAAAAAATCCAGCTGCATTTTTCACGTATATTTTCATAACATTGCTGTGGTTGTAAAATGGTGTCAGCAGCTTCTCGGGCACTGTTGCTGTACTTCTGTTTGAAAAGCCGGAAAAACATAGAACCAGTTTCAGGATCTCCTGACCCCTTACTCTCAGCAGGTACAGAACTCCCAGAGCTGGTCACAAGCTAAATGGAACAAAAAACTACAAGCCATTTATTTTTAAATTTTGGTGGCATGACTCTGTCTTTTTTCTCAGTTATTATTTCAACTGAAGGTTTTAACTAATTGTTGCCTTTTTGGCAGGGAAGATGAAAGGGCAGCCAAACAGTCTTGAATTTTCGTCAATTTTAAGGATGCAAATTGGTCAAATTGCACAGACTGAGCTGTCTTGTGGTAGTGGCTCACAAAGTTGCCACATTCCTGCCCTACACCAAGAGCAAAAGTTCTAGGTTTTTAGCAAAACAGCTAATTGCTGAATTTGACACAAATTCAAATATATATTGGGTGCCTATTTTCTTGCAGGTCTGTGTAAAGCCAAGCTGGCGAGGTTGGGGAGGTGACAGTTTCACCCCTTGCTTTTGATTTCCGTTTGGCAGGTGTGGCCGTGATCGTTAATTCTGTTTTGGTTACTTTGCAAACAGGTTGATCTCTAAATGTAACTTCTGGTGATAAATATGACTAAAAATGTTTCTACAGTTCCGTATCAGGTTTTTTTGAGTGCACAGAAAGTGCCTTCAACATCTATATCCCTGTTAGTGTTTTTACTGGAAGAAAGAATTTTTGCAGTACAGATGTTTGCTTTTCCTCATTATCCCCTGCAGGGGCTGTTCTCACAAATGGGCAACTGGAAAGGTATTAGGCATCAGAAAAGAAAACGTGAATGGATATCTCTGGCTTTCAAACTTGTGTCTTGCAGCCTAAAAAGACTCCAAAGCATGTTTTTCCTGACTGTGAAGGGTACAAACTTTTCCATGTCCCACCCTGTCTCTGTTACTCTGATGATGCTGTAGCTCGATGACCGCACGTGGAGCTGTGGCGGTTCCTGGTGGGCTCTCGTGTTGTGTGCATCAGTCTACACATACTCAAAGCAGGCGGCGGTTCCTCAGGTCTCTGTTGCTCCTGTTGCTCTTCATCCTTTTGATAGGTGATGACTTCAGCCGAATGGTAGTCCTGGAGTGTGATATGCAGTCGCTGTTTCTGTGCTTGTGAGGGACAGCTGGTTTCTGACATGACGTAGGTATTGGCTGTTCAGTTCAGTTTCAATATGAAATGAAACAACAATTAAGATTTATGCAATAATTGTCTTACAAAAGGCTGTTGCAAAGGAGATGCAATCATAAAAAAAGCTGAAAGAAAAAGAATTGCTCGTTGCTGTGACAACTGAAGATGTAGCTGCAGGTAAAATTATTGCTGGTGGCCAGAAAATCTAAAATTTAATGTTCACTCTGCTTTCACCAAGTGCCATAAATGAATTTTTCTGCATGCCTGACCTTCTTTGTAATCAGATGGTGTCAGATTGTTACTTGCATGTAGCTTCATTCGCTAATGCAGGCCCCACGTTTGGTGTGCCCCCGTTGATAATACACAGCAGAGTGATGCTTCGCTGCCTTTCTCAGGCTTTCCGATCCGAGTGAAATACCAACTCGGATGATCTGAGCTGCTCGGTTGCTAGATGAGTCCATGTGCGATTGGGCTACTTTCAATTACAGAATACGGAAAGCTTTGAATTCTTGCTCTGGACTAGTTATTAACGTTGGTATCACACTGTGATAAAACCACTTTTTTAATCTTACAGTACTTAAGGTACATAAAGCATCGCTGCTGTTTGAGATTCGCTGCTGTCCCACTGCTCAAGCTCACTTTGTCAGCAATAGAGGGAAGTCAGCTTTGAGTTTGTAGGTAAAATGGAGGCAACGGGAAGAAGCGATTGTTGTACAAAAGTCTTCCATTGGCAAGGGGAAAATTAGAGTAAGTACAAATTTTCTGCTTAGTTTAACTAAAAAAAGGCAAAACAACTTCTGCCCCTAGAATCTCAAGAACATATGGGAATTACAGAAACATTGATAATAGTTAAGATATTAAGTCTTATCTCTTCACCAGCTAAGGTTATCTTGGGTTCCTGTGGATGGTATTTACATCTTAACTGCAATTTTTTTCCTGGGAAACAGAGGAAGAGAAACGAGATCAGGAGTATTATAGTCTGGACATGGGAGAGCTGAGCTGAGGGGGGGCTTTCTCAAGTCAGCAGCTTGGGTAACTTGTGTTTTGGGTTATCCAACTTGTGCTCAAGCAGTTAAAACTTTCTGCTTTTCCTCTCCTCCAAAGGCTTTCCGTCGACACGTTTTTGCCGCAGAAAACTTTGGCTAACCCTTTGTGGGGGTTCTGGAGAGCAGAACACACGATCTGAACCTTCACAGCAGATTAAAACGTGACTGCGTCTGCTGGCTGTGGCTGATGGTTTTACACGCTGGTAGGGGCTAGGGGAATGTGCGACTGCGCCGAATGCGCTGTTTCCATCTCACACTTTGACGTCTGTTGGCAAAGAGGTTAATATACCTCTGGATAATTAGATATTTCAGCACTAGCACCTCACTATTTAGTAATAGCTTTTAATGAAATTATGTAATCTCACCACCTCTACCTTCCTTTATTTGACAGCTAGTGTCAGAGCTAGATTCTTTGCTGGTGTGAATTGGTGTTAAAGCTGCTTTAATTACTCCAGTTCACCCCAATGGAGGGTGCTGTGACTTTGGCAGCTTCTTTTTAATGCAACCTAATTACATTCACGTGGCAACAATTTTCTCTTCACAAATCACTTGATCTTGTCAGGCAGGTCCATCTTTGACCAGAATCTGCTCCCCAAACTTCCAGCTCCTTAAAAAAAAGTGATTATAAGCAGAACTTCATATGCAGGAGTTGATTTCAGCTTCCTCTGGCTTGCACAGGAAGGATATTTCCCTCCAGAACATGCAGAGAGGTTTGGAGAGTGAGGTGCTGCATCCAGAATAAAGATACTTGCAAAGCAGGTAGGGTTTGAGAAAGAAACAGGAGACGTGGGTCTACGTTCCTCAGCTGACTTTAGAAATCTAGGTACTGTGGCTTTTTTTAGTCATTCGTAAACAATGTCCATTTTATTGTGTTTATTTTAACTAAACTTCTCCTCAACAAGCTGTTGATGTGGATATTTAGAAACAAGCTCTGCTTGTCTTCGGAGAAGATGCCACTGTTTGTTTGTGCAGACAGGCTATCAGCTCCTTTCTTGTTCTTAAACCCTGCTGGAGCTGTACCGCCAGCGTGTCACTCTGATACATGTGCAAATTACCCATGAGGAATTCACCCTGATTTTCAGCAGCTTCAGAAAGCACATTCATGTGTTCATTTATCAGGCACCACATAGCCAGAAAGATTGCTAGTCAGGTAGAGCTGTCATTCATGCCTCTCTGATAAAATTTAGATAAATCAAACTTGGAGAGGAAACTGAAGAAGACATTTATCGAGAAACAACAAACTGCTAGAAACTTTGTTTGAAAAATGTGGAATAACATCAGAAACCAAAAGAGAAAAGGTTTTTACGATGACCACAGCATGACTCCAGCTTTTCTCTTTACTGAGAGAGAATACATTCACAACATCCCCTTGTCTTTTCTTGGAGGGAGTTTCAAGGATGCCTGAGGAAGACTCCTCCTGTCTCTGTGCTCTAATTCCAGTGGTATGCTGAAATTGTACTGGACTGCTAGTTCAGTTTGGGGCTTTTGAATATCCAGCTTGAGAGTACTGTGGATGCAGAGGACCAATGTGTTCGGAGATGGGAGCAGGAGCTCTGCAGCTCGGCACAGAACACCTCTGGAAATATAGCTGCTACCCTGAATTGTGTTGCGAGGGAACCTATCTGTATTCATGCTGGATATCTCGGTGCATTTGCAAGTTTTCATGTAAAAAGTGTACGCTATACAGCTTGTAAGGGACTGTTTAAATGAAAATGAATGAGATGTATGAGGAGTGAGAAAATGGAGGTTTTTATTGCCTGCATTGCAGAGGAGAAAGGAGGTAGAGAGGGACCAGGTGATGTGACAAATCCCTGGAGAGATCAGCTCCAAAACTGAAGTCAAGTTTCCTGTGTACAATATTTTGATAAAAAGACCAACAGCTTTTTGTTGGAACTGAATATATGTGTATATACTTATGAGTCGGAGTTGGAGATTGCTGTGGTGGGGTGGTATGAAGACTGAAAAAACAGGACAGCACTAAATCCATTCATTAACACCACACCGCTGGCTAGCGGTCAGTTCTTACACAATGTTAATCACCAGGCCTATGTACACAAAGCCATTATTCTTTACCACTAATGTTCTAAATTAGCTGTGAGGACACAGGACTGGGGAGGTGGTGCTGCCTTGTGCTGGTGACCATGGTCCCTGGTGGGCCCTAGAGGCTGAGGTCCAGGCGAACAAGGATGAGAGCTCCTCAGGGAGAAAAGGCCAACCTGAAGTGGGTGGTTGTCTGTCTTCTCCCATTTTCCTTGCTGAGGCATGATTGTTGTACTTTATTGTCCTCCCTCCAAAACGGAGAATGTGTTGCTGTTTATCTTGTTTTCTCTTGCCTTGCCAGCCATCCTTCCTGTGTATTTGACAGTCTGAGTAGTCCCCTGTGCTTCTCTTGTCCTTTTTCTGAAAAGTTTTGCTGGCTGCCTTGTGTGCAGCTACACACCCCTGTCTTTACCCTTTTGGTGGTCACATCGCTCACACACTTGTGCATTGTGCCTGGCTGTGTCGTCCCAGGGTTACAATAATATATGTATACCACAGACAGTTACACTAGTTTAGTATACTTATTTCTGGAATCAAGGCAAGCGAATACTAATTATATCTGGGCTAATAGTAACTACATCCTGAGTGGTAAATTTATAATGTGTAAGTATCATAGGCTTCTAATTTGGCTACAGTTTCCTGTTATGGATTTGGGAAGCATTGTGGTAAAGATTATTTTTTTTTACAGAAAGCAGGCAGCTTGTCAACTATTTGTTCATAAGAGAGATATAACATTTACTCTATGTACAGGCTGGTGAGTTGAATTTTAATTGCTGTATATGCATTAAATTTGTATTTTCATGTTTGCAACTATCAGATCAAAGTATTCTTTGTGTATTTAAAATGGGAAATAAAATCTGAATTTGAGTCGACACACAGCTGTGTATGTCTGGGCTTTTTGGATGGGGCATACTCAATGAGTGAATCCAGAGCCCCTCAACAGCCCAGTGATGTAAGAGTGACAGACTTTACCAAGGCCTGTGTGGGATTTCATGTTGCTGTTTTTCTTTTAAAGCCACTGGTGCATTGTGTTGCTATGGCTACTCTACCACGAAACCCTGTTGCCAGTGCATTTGTGTGCTGTAAACTCAGTGTTTTCCATTTTATCTGAAATTCCATTGTTATTTTTCTCTGAGGGATATATTTTTGGAAGAGGTTTGCATTAGGGAGGGCTTACAGACCTCTTGCTGTAACAGATTAAGATTTTAGTGTTGAACTGTCCACTTTACCCCTTTAATGGATTTTATTAACTTTATTATTGAGTGGCAGGAGGGAATAAGCATTTGTGCTCTGGCTGTTCCCATTCACGCTTTGGTATTACTGATAAATCAAGATAGCATCCTAGACTGCAAATTGGCAGAGCTGAGGTGGCAGGCACATATTCTTCCTGGATCAGAACCAGCTACTGGACTTTAAGAGCTGCTGAAGAAAAGAAGTAATGCCATATGATCGACAAGGCATCTCTAAAGCACTTTTTGGTCCCAATGATATCGTGGACACCTGGTGCTCCTGAAGTTTTGTGGTGTCTCAGGGTTGTCAATGGCAGCTAGTCTGGCATCAGACAGCAGCAGCAGCATCACCTTCGTGCACTATTGCCACTAGCAGTGAACGCGCTCTAAAGGCTTTCTAAAAGCTGGAAAGGGTGAGTGGAAGGGATGCATGGCAGGGCGAGTGTCTCCTGCGCTGTGGTCACACCAAGAGAGCAGCTACCAGAGAACCAGGCGTTTGTCTGCTGTCTGGTGAGAAGGCTACAGTGATAAAATCAGTGTCCTTGAGGGCTGCAATTTCCTTATGCCCTTTGCTTTCGTTTTACTCACATAGTGGTGATGACTGGATGTAGTTTCAATTAGTAGGTCTTTAAGAAAACCGGTGTTTCATGGGAGACCCCTCTCCTGACTTCCTTCTGAAATAAGAGCAGCAATGATAATAAAAATAATAAGAAAAAAATCATATCTCTTATGTTTTGTTTACTTCTACTTTGTCCAAACCAACTTTTTTATCAGTGCTCAGGGCAAAAGCAATAACGCCAGTAAATCATATAACAGTTTCTGTGTTATGAAAGTGTTACAGGAGAGGCTGTTATCACTGACACCATCAGCCCTTCATGGGGCTCACAGCATACGTCCGACCTGCAAAACATCCCTTGCGGTGGATTCAAAGGATGATCTTTCTCAGCCGTCTCTGTGTGAAGATGGGATCTCCTCTCCTGTCTTGCTAGACATCAGTTTAACAAGACAACTGTACTAAAGATCACCCTCAAAGGTAGCTTGCTCTTCTCCTCTTTGCCCAACAGGGAGAAGGTTAATGAGCTCCTGTGCTAACCACAAAAACACTCTCAAACTGCCAAAGTACTTCCAAATTGTGGGAAAGGGTTTGTTGGGTGGCAGCTCTGTCAGGCATCCTCAGTGAAGTAAATGCTCTCCAAACACTTGAGGCAGGAAGGGTTTGGGTGGAGGTAGACAGGTTGGCGTTAAAAGCTTGGACTTTCTTCTTGGCTCCTTGCCCTTGCTCCTCATTGCCCCACTCAACCCAGAATGTCATCGTATCCCCAAGCCTTAGTCCACTCCATGTGTTCCCCTCAGTGGGCTGACGTGGGTGGGGTCATATGGGTGTGTTCCAGGGCCCAAAGGCAGGACCCTGAATCACCTGAAAAAATACATTGTTTAAAAACCTGGTACATGGAAACCAC